>Ga0307515_10003125_pt1 | contig 34997 bp, 9 predicted proteins | sample 17_EM_MG_FD_194513 | JGI IMG/M metagenome (GOLD analysis project Ga0307515, IMG submission 194513) | Populus trichocarpa ectomycorrhiza microbial communities from riparian zone in the Pacific Northwest, United States - 17_EM | ecosystem: Host-associated > Plants > Roots > Unclassified | place...
TTATATACCGAAATTTTAACTCTAAGCTAGATATAAATGACTACTATTAAAGGTCTATAATATTAACGAGTTAACGTAGCTAATTAAATTTAACGGAATATAGTAAGTCTTACAATAAAGTAGGGTAATTGTTATAGGCTTATAACGAAGAGCGAGATGTAGGGCTAGAATAAGCCCCTTAGAATGTAAAGAGAACTAGTAAACTAACTAGAGGTAAATGTAGGGTTAGGGTACTTGGAGAGGTACTAATATAGTATTATTATATAGAAGGCAGAAGCGGAGACTAATGGCGTTAGCCGGTTTTATATCGCTAGCGGTTGATTAGGTTAACGTAATTAATACGGTTAATAGGGTTAACGGAGTTGACGGGGTTAATAGCCCCGCCTTGGTAGGCGGCACTCGCCCAGCGACACTAAACTTCTTATTTCGATGCCACTACGTATAATGAGTCTTACCGCTAGGTCTAAAGCTAGTAATATATAGGCTGTTGCCGGATATTCTAAAACTCAATGGAAGCGGTTTCTAGTAAGTAGGGATATAAGCATAGCCTTAACTTTTAATAATAAAGATCGGCAGATACTTATATGGAAGGAAGCTGAATAACTTCGCTTATTATATCTAACACGCTTTGCTTAGTTTAAGATTCCTATAAATAAATAGAAGGAGTTTTTAGAGCATTTAAATAACCTGCTAGTGGCTGAGAATATACCTAAGGTAGCTATTAAAGTCCTTAATTAGCGTATAGCACAAGCCGTTAAAAAAGCCCATTGTTAGTTTTATTATATTACGGCTAGGATACTTATACTAATTTATATTTAGCTTTATTAAATATAGCGTCCGGGGAGGAAGTAAGCGAATCGACTAATTAACCCTAGGCATTAACTAAGCTATATAACCCTGTAAGAGATATAGGACGAGTGACCTATATGTTATAGGCCCTGTAAGGTGTAAGAGTGGGACTAATAGAGGGATATTGCTTAGAAAAGTTGTTTTAGTTTTCTAAGTGGTTTATATATTGACGCTAGTAGCGCCCCCGCTTTTAAGTCTTCTTACTTAAGGAGGCTTATTTATACCGGACTTTATTAAAGAGATTAGGCTTCTAAAGGGTTAATAGGGAGGTAAGGAGCCAGATAGAAAACATTTACGTTAGTATTAGTCTATGCCTAGTGTTAAGACCGATACTATAGAAACCGGCAAATCTACTTAGCGATCTTAACCATTAGGTATTTTTATTCCCTAAGCCACTTCTTAAGCCTATTAATCCCCTAAAAATCTCATTTTCTTTAATAAGAAGCCCCTACGCCGCACTAATAACGCCTTTTATTATATAAGGTATCCCTTTAGCACGTATATAGGCCGTAGTCTTTAACACGTTGATTACTAATCCTTCTAGACCACGCTAGGATATATAAGCGGTTATCCTTAGTAAGGACAATACGCACGCCTAGGATTTTTAGAAACCCGTTGTAGATATATCTATACCGGCTTCTTACCTAATTTAGAGCTTTAGATAAAGTAGTTTCCCACTACATTACCTATAGTTACATCCTATCCTAAATCTAAATAAATTAACATTGCTATTCGCCTAGTCTACCTTATCTTAATAGAGAAGCTAGACGCAGTGTCTACAACTATAGTTTAAAATTTGGGCGTAAAGATTATAGAGGAACCTTCTAATTAACTAATTATTTGTTTATGCTCTACTCCTAAGCAAAAATAAGATACTAACTATTTTATAAAACAGACCCGAGAATACGCGTGCGTATATTTAAGGTGTTTAAATAAAAGCAAATCTAAGAATAATTGGTTCCGTTATAACAATTCTCTACACTTCTAGATGGAAATATAGGTATACCCGTAAAAAACGGTAACTAGTTAACGATGTCTGGACCTAAGCTATAATACACAATGCTTTAAGCAGCACCTTTAAATATATAAGGGTACCGTTCCTTCTGAGGATATTAAGTTATCTTGTATAGGCCGGAACAGCCAATTCCAATATTAGTGTGGCTTCTGCGCGTAACTGCAGAAATTAGAGATAGTATATAATAAGGCTTAGCACGAGCGTGCTGGGCATATCCTTAATCATTTTAATAAAGGATGTACTCTTAGTGATTAGTAGTGTTTAGAGTTAAAAGAATATAAGGGTGAAGTTAAATAGAATAACTCTTAGCTTCTATCTACCGTACTTTTACAGTCTTAGTTTTTGGATTATAGTGGCAAATATTATAGGGTTCGTAATTTTATAAAACGTAGTTTATATTAGATTCCAAGGTCTTATTACCTAAACTTTATAACTATAATTTATCCTTTAACCCGTAAGCGCCTAATAAGTAAGTAGTCTGTATATAAATACTAGTTTTAAAACAACGTATACCTATATAAATTCCACTAATTAATTACCTGCTATATTAAAAAATACGGTTCTTTAGGAAGGATAAGTGCTAGCTACCTTATATTAAGCGACTTAACTCCTAAAATTAAGCGTGTATATTAAATTACTATAAAATTAAAAGCTTTATATTCCCTAGCACGAGTGTTAAATTTTAGCTCGATTAATTGGCTAGTTCTTATTAATAACCGTTAGACGCGAATTAACCAGTTAAGGGATAAGTGTAGTTTTGATATAAAATGCTCTTAACTAATCGCCATAAACGCTACAAACGCCACGATAGATATTACCCTAGCCTAAGTACTAGCGTAAAGAAGCGGATGCTTAAACGGCTTTAGGCATTAGAGTTTCCATCTTTAATCCTATTACTTTCCTGCAATTTATAATTTTAAAAACCTATATATTCCGATAAAAATATTACCGCAAACACTATAACGTATACCCACTACCTTATATTAGAGGATTTCTTTAAAGGTTAGATTATTTACTTACTAAGAGGTAATAATCCGTCTAAGACAAGAAAAGGAGAATTAAACTTATTATAGTTGGAAAAAAGCTAATAATTATACTAAGTATAATTATCCGCGATGCTTTATCTAACTAGATTTGTTTTATTATAACCTAGAAAGATATATTGCAGCCTAGACGCGTGCGCTACTCCTACTTTATAATAAGTTAGGCTATAGTAAATGGAACCTATACTAAGACGCTTCCTAAAGCTATTAAGACGCGTACTAAAAGTCGGCTTAATGTTAAGAATAATAGCACTATACCAGAAGGCTAGAGTAGGGAAGGGAATAAAATGGCAATAATAAGCACCTAGTGTACTAGGTGGGGGCTTTAGCGGTATTACTTATAGGAGTTCTATAGACTTATAACCTAGTTCCCTATTAGTGGATTCCTTTAATATAGTGGCCTTATAAACCTAGATAACTAATATAAGAAATAATAGAGACTCTAGTAACTAAGTTATTGGCTATAATAAGTCTTAGGGCAAGTAGACTTTTTAGAGCTTCTTATACTACTAAATAAGAAGCCTAACAATGAGTTTAGGAAAAATAAAAAGGAGGAGCACCTAAAGTAAAAGATGCTCCTAAAAGTGGCTTAGCTTATAGTACTAATAAAGTATAATATAGAATAGTATAAAGTAATAAAAGAACTGTATATAGAAATACGTAGCGTAGGCAAACTAATAATTATATATTTTTATAACCGAAACAACTAAGAGCGGTAAAGAGAGAAGGAAACTATATCTTCGCCCTAGTTAACCTACCGCCCTTATATCTGTGCTGGCGATACTAGAACTTATAGGGAAGTGGCCTTAGATATCCTATTATAACTTATAGAAGAACTAATACAATATTGGAAATGCTTTTTTAGGGGGTTATATACCATCTCCTAAGGTAAATAAAGTTAGTATAAGACTATAGATATATTGGGGTAGGCGGGATGGGCTGACTTTAGGGGGCTAGGGGAGGCGTTTTACGCGGTAACTACTAAATCCTAGACGTAGCGCACCGCGACCACTAAATCATAGACGCCTCCGCACCGTAACCACTAAATTATAGACGCCTTCGCACCGCGACCACTAAATTATAGATATGCTAAAAATTAAAGCCGCTACTTACGGCCGACGTGGCAATTACCGCCTCTTTTAGCTAAGTATATTCGAATTTAAATCCATAGCTTTAATATAGTCGTTATCCCTTAATTAAAGATTAAATAAGCTAGCAATTACAAATAAGGATTAAAATCTATAAGTAAGTATTAAAGTAATACTAAGTTATAACTAAATCCGGCGCTTAGGATAAAACTCTATAACATCTAAAAAACACTAATTGATACCAATTAGAGACACGGTTAGATGGCTACTATTAAGTGGGAAAGGTTATATAAAAACGAGCCGCCGCCTTGCTCCTAAGTAGTCGACTTAAAAGAGACAATTTACGTTAAAAGTAAGTAATCCTAAAAACGGGGACTGTTTCTCTAAATATATCGGTATATAACGAGTCCCGCTTAACCCTTCTTATAAGTTAGGCGTAAGGCTAAGTTCTATCAATAGTTGCCTTATACGTATAAGAGCTATCCGCCTCTTTAAGTATACTATTAGGCTAACTTATGTTTTAAGTGTATATATATAGAGTGGACGCAATAATAGATTTAGTGCTTTTTAGTTATTAAGCCTCCGTTATACCGATACCCTAGATTAACTAGATATACTAGAACTAAAACGAGGTCAGTAATATATATATAGCTAGATAATTACAGAATACTAAGCTAATTATTAGAAAATGCTATTCTAAATAGTAATAAATAACTCCGCCGCGAATGTTTTCCAGCAGTTAGATATAATATGCTAGGTAGTTATATACCTAGTATATAGTAATAAGAACTAAGAGTATATTGCTAAATATGTGGTATATAGGGAGCGCCTTATTATTAGATAAATAAAAGCTTTATTAGGGTATAGGTTATTTCTTAATTAAATTTTACTCTTGTTTACGTATTTAGTTTTCCGGTTCTCTTAGCATTAGTAAGGCAACTAGCCCTAAATTAAATCGTGTTATATAAAGGTTAAGATTTTCTCTAAGTTAAAGATATAAGCTTTTTTGCCCTTAAAGTCTATAGACACCAAAAGGAGTAGTCGCTAGACCTATCTAATAAGAACTCTGCTAGTCTTATCTTATAGCTTCTGCGAGATTAAGGTATTATAGTCCTTAAAGGTATAACTAATGCTATTCTAAAGTAGCCGTAAATTAATAAGAATAAGGTTATGCCGGTTTTCTTTCCTTTAAGGAAAAAGAGCTCTACTTGCTAATACCTTTAAAGTTTATAAATGCCCTTATTAGTTTTATTAGGGATAGTAGTTTCTAAGTCTTATACATTAAAGAACACGATTTCCCTTAATATGCCCTATTTATAATTGGACAATCACCAGATTGGAAACAGCTAGCTAATAATAATAATATTATCGCTATCGGTTGCTATTATCTTAGAGGAGACACTAATTAGAGATAGATTATATAGTATAACCCAGCCCTTTAAAAGGAAGAGACTAATAAAATATCTATTATTAAAGTATGCGGAGGGGATATATAAGTAATTACGCCCACCAATTAAGCTAGCTCTTATTAAAATCAGTATTATTTATAATAGGTAGCTAAGACAATTAAGTCCAACTCCTATAATTAGAGAAGGGAAAGTAATAGTAATTTATTATATATGGAATAGGAATAAGCCTACTTAATAGGTAGCAAGACGCAACTAGTTTACGTTATTTAAGATATATTTTATCTAATCTCTTTACTAAGAGTCCTAAAGCTATAACTAGTAACCCTAGCCTACTCCAAATATAGCGGCGCAAGGTTCCATCCTAAATTCAAAAATCCCTTTACTATAACCCCCCGGTTTACCTGCCGGAAACTCTATATATAGAGCTATATATCCAAAATCCCTTTTAGCACTATTTCCACTAAACCTACCTATAGCAGCACTTAGTAACCCTAACTTAAAGTCCCTTCCAGCTTTAGGTTTAATAGAAAAATTAGTTTATAGATTTATAGTAAATCTAAAGCCCTTTTTAGTAGCGCTCAGTGCTATAAAGAACTTAAATACCCTTTTACCTTTTAGTACTTTAGGTTCAATCGCACGTGGCGTAATACTTAGTGCTATAGCGAATTTAAAGTCTCCTCCTATAAAAGACGTTGGGATAGGTATCTAAGTGCTGTCTTCAGCTTTTAAAGTCAAGGGGCCTATTTCAGCGCTTAGAGAAATAGATTCTCCTTAGCCACCGCCATTAAAGCTAGGTTTTGGCGAGTCTGTATAAGGCATATAAATAATAAAGTCTTCTATTTATTTTATTTAATTACTAGCCTCTACCAGTTACGAGTTTATATCTTTATAAGCATTTCTAAAATAATATAATCTTATAATATACTCTTCTTAATATACGTTATAAATAGCGTAAATATTTAAGTCCGTAATAAAGCTTCCATACTATAAACTTTCCGCTTATATTAAAGAAGACCAGTAGGAGAGTTAAATTAGTAGCCGTACGGCAGATATGTATCCTAGTCAAGATAACGCCTTAGAATTTTATACCCGAACCCCTCTAAAGTTTTAATATACTTATAATACAAATCTAGACGCTAGTAATTTCTGTTATAATCTTTAACAGGATAATCCCACTCTCCTTTTATCTTTGGGGGTTGAAAATGTCTAGCTCCTATATAATACTTAAGGGCGAGAATATGACTAGTGATGGCCTTAATAAAGGCGGCTTCGTCTACTTATATCGTAGGCGATAGCCTAAACATCTCCTCTAAAACACTAACTCGCGTAGTAAGATCTTCGTATAATATAAATAAACGGTATTATAGGTCGGCATCTTTTCTCTTTGATAAACATCGACGTTTAACACGTCGGGGGTAAGGTGGAGATGTTTTTACAGATGCATTTATTATATAAATTAGTTTCTTTATAAATATTAGTATATATACCGTCTATAGCGTACAAAAAGCTACTTACTACTATCCTATTTAAAAGCTATCGAATATATTTAACGGATGGGCGGTTGGCAGAATGTTATAAGTATATATACTAAGGTTTACCTAGCCTATATCTAAGGTCTTACCGTCTAGGGGCCGTTCTAAAGCAAGTTTTGTTTAGGCCGGATATATAATACGACTATTACTTATCGCTAGGTTTAGAACACATTAAATGCTTTATTAGAGATAGTTTGGTTTCTTTACCCTAAATACTTATTTATAGTATATTTATAAAGAAGAGAATTATATATACCCTTTACCAGCAATATATAGCCCCCTTCGCGTTTATTAAATCATTTCCTCCTTTACCTTCTTATACATATTTAAGTAAGCCTCTCGGTTTAATATATATTTGCAGTTATTTAGAAGAAATTCTTATATAAGCTTCTTAGGCCTCTATATAGACCTATAGAGGCGCACCATAGTTTTTATTAAGCCTGTATTTACTATAACAGAAAATTAGTTATATATTAATGGCTTAAGTATTTGCTTTTATATTGCGATAATATTTGCCAGATATCTTTTTTATATCTTCTAGTATTTTGTGCACTAAGCTCTTACGGTATAGCGGAGATAAAAACACTTATAGTAAACCTAGGTATAATTATATATTACTAGTAGCAAATAGAAGGGAATGGATATTAAAGGATATTAAATAAAAGCAATAAATTTAAGCATTTTATTCTTAAATAAAAAGGATCACTAATTAAAAGAGTGTATATCGCTTTAAGCGTTGGAAAAGTAGGGTACCTAAGATCCCCGTTGCTACTAAAGAGTGCTAGGAATTAATAAAGTATTTATATAAGAGCTCGTATTACATAATACTGTATAGGGCCCTCTGGACAAACACTAGATAAGTAATAAGTATATCCCCTTCACTATCTTAAGCTACCGGATCTATTACTAATACTATTAAATCTAGTACGTATATTATAATTGGATTAGATCTTAATATAGGGCTCTTTATATTAGTGCTTACGGTATAAAGTGTTTATAATTTAGTAGTCGTAATATAAAGGCGTCTATAATTTAGTGGTCGTGATATAAAGGCGTTTATAATTTGGTGGTTGCGGTGTAAAGGCGTCTAGGATTTAGTAGTTATTGTGAGCCACTAAACCATTTAGGGTTCCGCTATAATTTAGACGAGAGCTGATTAAGAAGCTAATATTACTTTCTTTTCTCTTAATGTTATCCTAAACATGATCTAAGCTAAATCGCGGGAGATTTTTAAGGTTGGATAACCTAAGCCTTATTCTACAACTCTCTATATTCTATAAGCCTTTAATATAATCGTTTAATAGGCTTAGTAGGAGCTAATTGGATTTATCCCTAAAGCTTATTACCTATTTAAGAAAATGAGCCGTCTTAAAACTAAAACAATTTAGGAGTATATATACTCTAAATAATAGCAATAAGTACGACGCGTGTTCCCTATAAGTATTATAGGTAATTAAAGTAGCCCTTTTTCCTTACTCGCTCCTTTTACCTACGTAGCGTTTCCTAGATATAGGACTCTCTAAAACTTTTAAAGGTTCCGCTTAGCAGTCCGCTCCCTAACAGTCTATCTTTTTAACTTTTTATATTCTACTCTTCTACTATCTTCTATATATAATATTGGTGTTAGCGCCACGTTAATATATAGAAACCTTATATCCTACCTCCTCTTAGTGGTCCACATCTTTAATTCTATATATTTCTGCATTTTGAGTATATAACCCATACTCCCTCCCCTAGGGATATTAGAAGTAAAACACTTATATACTACTACCGTTCCTCTTTCTTCCGCAAAAATCTTTAATATAGCCCCTTTTAATATCCGGCTGCTATATTACCATGCCAGAGACGGCCGAGGTAAATATCTGTTTAGTTAATTAACATAATCTAATGCTAAGTTTTACCCACAGAAATTATGGGAATGTAAGCGTATAAACTAAGCCTATTTTTATTAACGCTAAAGAGAATTAATTAAAGACCTTAAAAGAAAAGTTAAGCGCCTATTAGAAGAGAATAAGAAGCTTTAAAGCTTGTTAAAAAAGAAAGGAGCCTCTAAAGATAAAATAAAGAAATATAGTTTACAAAATTCTTAAAATCCAGATTAAGAACTTTTGGTGCTACTAGATAAGGGCCTAGAGCAGTTACTAAAACTAATATAGAATGCGGTATATTTTACGGATATATAGTATTTCACGGACGGCGGGTTTACCAACTCTTCTACCAAATCTTCTCTTTTTTAGTAGTGTCCTTTAACTCCTAAAGAAACTTCTATTAACGGCTCTTAACTTAACGCGGAGCCTATTACTTTAAATATAAGGTAATATACTAGCCGGAAATAAACTGCCTACCTTACTTACTAAAGATCTAAAGTATATTATGACGGAGCTTATTTATATAGTACGTATAGAGAGAGGAATAAGGATTATAAGTATAAAGGTTAAGACTTTAGAAATGGTAATAAAGAAGAAGAAGTTAATAAGGAAAGCATCTTAATTAAATATTCGGGGGGACTTAACAAATTATCCTCTGCGGAGGAGCCGGGTAACTACAGCTAGGCTATACCGGATATTATATTTCTAATATATTTATACCCGTACGCTATATAGGCCAATCCCTTTACCAACCCCTTTACTATTCCTTTAGTTCCATTAGCTTATCCTAGTAAGTATATACCCACCTTAATAAGAAATAAGACGTACTTAATTACCTTAGCGGAAGAATTCCTTTAAATAGAGATGGAGAGAGGCGAATTATTTCTAGAAAGATATTTAGGAGATTAGTAAAGCAGTCCAACCCTATTTAAGGCTAGGGATGTATATATATTAACTAGGATCGGATTTGTCTTGGTTGCCTACCCCTTCTATTTTACCTATTTTAGTTACTACCCCCCCCCCTAAGTTTCTACACCTTCCTTATATATATATAGAGGCCCTAGAGCTATATTTAATAGAGAGAGTCCTTATCCTTCTTTTCTAACCTAAGATTTCAGGCCAATAATATAACTATTACGCTTAGATTAAGTTAAAAAATTTAACACTATAACTGATATAAGAGCGTAATTATGAGATATATCGGTTTTGAAGTTAGCTAAAAGTGATTTGCAGCGGATTAGATAGGGCAGCCCTCTTTATACGGAAAGTACGCCTAGCCTAATTAACTAAGATATATTTTCTACTTAACAATATTCCGCCTAGTATAAAGTTAAAATATGAGCCGGACGCTTTATTCTAGCATAACAATGTATAATACCCTAGGGTTATAATCAAAGTCGTATATTCACAGAAGAGGAAGAGGCTAGGCTAGCTAGCTGAAGATTATCCTAAAGTCTCTTTAATTAGTAGTGGTAGTTATAGTAGCTTCTTAATAGCTGCCTAAGTAGCTATAACCTCTACTGGTGGTAAAATTGGAGCTTAAGGCTTTCCCTCTACTATACTAACCTCCTAATTATTAAATGTTCCTTTCTATAGAGGCCCATACAAGTGCCGAAGACACTTATATATCTATTTGCAATTGTAAGCAATAATCCTCTAATAGAATTTAGGAAGCCTTCTAAGAAATAGCCCTTATATATAATGTAATGCCTGCGACCAGTTGAAGTTCCTTAAAGTTGCTAGCGGGCGACTTCTAGCGGTAGAAGACGGTGGTAGAACGGGTGGGAAATGGTGTCATGGTTAAGTCCCGTGATAGCAATTTAAAATGACGCTAAGAGCTCTATTTTAGAAGCTGTATACGGTAAAGTTGCTAATATTTTAGCGTACTATTCTGGCGTTTTGCGAGCAGTGAGAGGAATATTAAAAATTTAAGGCTGTGCAGATAAAATTACTCTAAATCACTAGATTATAAACTAAATCTAAGGCCTCTATATTGCAACCGAATAACCCCTAATATATTTAGATAGAGAGCTTAAAGGATTGCTTTAATACACATATTATTTAACTCCGTATTATCGGCTATAAAATACCTAATATTTCTATTAATATCGTACTCCTTAAATAAAGCAATAAGTACGGCTGCTTGGTTCTTACTACTATACTTACTAAGTACCTCTTAAAGGCCTAAAATAGCTTACCGACACCTACTTTTCCTATTAATAAAATAAGCAACTATATTAAGAACTATATAAAGTTACAATTAAGTTTAAGCGATTGCTATACTACTGACTGGCTGGTCTGCTTGGTATTCCGTTAAAGATCTATTAAGAGATCTACCGCTATTTCCTTATCTAACGGGAGCCAATTAATTTACACTTCCTTAACTTTTACCCCGGCTAGATAAGTACTATAAGTGGCTTAACGTGGAGAGAAATACAGCCGTTTTTATATTAAGGTAGGTTAGCGAGGAAGCGCTAGATATACTTTATAGCTAAAATATCTTTAAGGTTGTTCTTTATAGGGGGGTTAAAACATCCTAGGTTAGTTTACACCAGCTAAACATTTTTAGATTCTTTACTTAAGGGTCCCGCTTTAGTAGGCAGATATCTATTAATATTCTATAAAGTTAAGGTAAGAAGCACTGGTAATGCTATAAGAGCACTAAGGCATAAAGGTAGAGAAAGAGAAGTATTATAGGAGATAGCAAGATCTAGAAAAAGAAGGAAAGAAAAAAGGGTAAAGGAGAAGACCTTGCCGATAGCTATAACCTCCATTCCTGCCTTAAAAACTATATATTATCGCCAGTTTAGAATCCCTGCTCCTTCCAAAGGGCGACAATCCTGGCCTTATCTAGGGAGTTGCCCTAATAGCACTTATTCCCGCTAGAAGTATCCTTTTATATATCTATCGGCTCTATATACCGCTAGCTAGGTAGAGGGGACTATAAATACGCCTTTAGTGTTATTTATAATCTCTTATAGAAGCAAACCTCCGGATTAGTTCTAATACACTTATTATAGACCTAGACGGTGTTAGTTTTAGCGTCGTAGTAGGCAAAGATGTTATTGACTACATAGTAAACTTCGGGTGTGATATCGGCTATATAGGGGAAAGGGCTAATAAGTTCGGTGTAGAAGCCGGCGCTAACGTATATAGTCTTCTTGGGCGGAGTAGGAGCGCCTTAGGTACTAACAGCGGCAACTATATAGTAGCTCTTATTAACAGCCTAAGCAGGTTTCTAGAGCGTAGCCATTATATTTACCGTCTATCTATTTTATATATTAGTTAATTAGTCTAGCCCTAATAAGCGACGTGAGAATAATATAGGCTTACTTTTGTCGAAGAAGGGCAGAAGCTAGAGGTCTCTAAAATCTAAAGAGAGAGCAAGAGAGCGAGCGCGAGAGAGACGGAGAGATAGTAGGAAGAGGTAGCAGCAGTAGTGCGAAATAGCTGTTAAGACATTAGTAAACAGCGTAGGTCGCTTTAGAAGAAAAGGTTAGGTAGTTTACTTATAAATTGCAACTATAGAGCGCTAGAGGAGGTAGCAACTAGTCCTTAGGACAAAGAAGAAGAGGAAAAGGCTGCTAGTATAAAAGAGGGAGAAGGCCGAGAGAGCTTAAAGAGAAGGTATCGTTATTAGCAGAAGTTCTTCTTAAGTATTAAGAGGTTAGTAAGTATAATAAGCGCTTACGCGGTAAAGCGCGTTATAGGGTTAAAACTAAGTCATTAATTCTAAATATAAAGGAGATATAAAAGAAGTAGAAATATAATAAGTTATTAAATTTAAGGGTAGGTAAGAACGAGAAGCCTTAAAACAAGTAAGGATAAAATAGATATTAAGGAATATAATAGCTTACTAGTAATTGCGGCGGTTAGAAGTCTTAAAAAGAGGCAGTAAGGCTAAGGGAGAGCAAATAGAGGTAAGCTTATAGTAGAGGAGGATAGGAAAGGAAGAAGGTTATTAAGTAAATATAGGCAGCGCTAGCGAATAAGAAGCTTTACTAGAGAGCAAACAACCTATAAAGCCGCTCTCTATAAAGGGAGGAGAGAAGGAAGTAGTAGTAGGTAAGATAAAGGATTCGAGCTCAATCTTAATCTTAATGAAAAGTAAGGCTTAAGCGACGCACGAGGTCTTTAAATAGAGGACAGAGCTTTTATCTACGTCTATACGTAACCTATAACGGAATAGTAACTTAAGTAGGTTAGTAAAGGCATTGTTTTTAAGGCGGTGCTAATAATAAAATTAACCCACCTAAGCCCCATTACGCGGATATATTGTCACGCGTACTCCTTACCTTTAATACCTTTACGCTTTATTAATTAACCCTCCTTTAGCCCTTAATACCTCTTATTAACCTTAATATTAAGCTCTAGAGCTAATAGCTTCTAAATCTTACCTTAACTTTCTTTCCTTCGCTACCTCTAGTGTTTAGAAAGCTAAATAGCTTCCTATTATCGCTTCTAGGATAATTAAGCCTATTAATAGGTTAATAATTTACTTTTTCTTACTCTTATATTAAATAAGGGTAAAAAGAACCCCTACCTCTTATGCGGACTTCTTTTTATCTTATATAATACCATCTCTAATATTTCTATAAAGCTCCGTCCTGCTTCCTAAAGTTCTATATTACCTTTAACACTTATAAAAACCCTCCTTACAGCTATTATCTTACTTTTATCTTACCTCCCTTGCAACTTTTACCTCTCTTAGCTCTTACTAACCACTACTTACCTCCTAAGTCACTCCGCCCTCCGTTAGAGTAGCTTTTACAGCTCCTAACCGTTAACTATACGCCGTCCTCCCTCCAATTAAGCCTCCCGTAGTAGCTCCTCCTCTACTCCTTTATTACGACAGCTCTGCGACACGCGCTTTAAACGATATTAACAAAGCTCCCCCTTATATATAAAATAATGGTTTAATTTAATACCGCTTATAAGGTAAGCGATTAGATATAGGGATAGGTTTCTATCTATAACCTAGTTAACTATACCCATTTCCGTAACGTTTTACCTTTTATAGTTCTTACGAACCTCTCTCCTAAAAACTATATACTAGACTTAGGTACGGGATCAATATAGGTAGCCATTAAGGCGAAGTGCCGCGTGGGGGACTTTAGAGTTTATATTAGTATAAACATCTATAAGGAGCTAATTAAGATAGACGCTATAGGCAATATCGAGGCCTATAAACTTAAACGCGGTAACGGCGGTCCTAGCAAGGCTATCCACCTAATTATAGGTAACTTTATAGATAAGGCCGTCTTAAATAAGGCGAGGAAGCTACTGCCAAAAGGGAAGGGCGGCTTTAACACTATTTTTTTAGCTATAGGTCCTTAACATATTAACGCCTAAGTAGTAAAAGCGGTTGCTACGCCTAGTATCCGGTTTCTTAGCTAAGAATAGCAGAATTATTAAAGATCTTAGTATACTCGCGAAGGGGCCTAAGTATTCCAACGGCACCGAGTGCCCTACCCTAAAGATCTATAAGGAGTTTCGTCCTATTAGCTATAATGCTAAGGGAAGGCTTTAGATGCACTAGAAGGCTATAAGGTATAGTAGGATTACACTAGAGAGGATATATAAGGAGTAGACGCTAGAGTTGGCTAAGACCTGTGGGCTTAATATTGTGTTAATATATAACATGCACGATAGAGATAAAGGTTCCAGCCTCGGTCCTTTCTAAGACAAGTCTTCCGCCATTATAATAAGGATAGAGGGAAAGTGGTAGCTAGACGCGTTATAGAAGGCTAGAGGTGCTACTATAGCTAAAATAACAGACCTATTCGTGGTCTAGAAGCTCTAGTAGATAATAAAGGTGGAGAAATAGGCTCTATAGAAGAAGTCTCCCCTAGAGTTTCTAGACTATAGGAATATAAAGGTGGCTGCGCTCCTTAGGACCAGCAGTAAATAAGCTCTACAATTCTTCTATCAGCCTACCTTACTATAGTTCTTTATTCCTCTTTTCTTTTTCTTCTTTACTGCTATAAGGGCATCTCCTTAGCTTTTACTATCCTGTCTTCTTCTACTTTAGCCTTTTTATAGCTAATATACTCCTTTTCCCTTTCTTTATTATAGGCGCTTTAAGCCTTACTTATTACTACGGATAGATCTAGCTGCTCTTTCTTATATAGAGCCTCTTTATAGGTAAAAAATTGGCGATTAATAGGAAGATAGATTAAATTGAATACTATATCTATGTTGACCTTATAAAATTCCAGCCTATATACTATATCTTGCCCTTAATATACCCAAATAGCAATTTGTCCCGCTTAAGCCGGCGTTCTAACCTATTATATTCCTCTTATATAAGCTAAAATTCTATTTACAGGTATTACTTAATGTATTTCTCTACTTTAATATCTTTAAAAAGCGCGTTATCTCTTAGGAGCTTATGTAAAGACTTTTTTATTAGTTGGCGGAGGTGTTAAAGGCGTGCCTACAAAGCTTAGAGGTAGTGTAATATGCTAATAGTACTTTAGAGAAGTCCGCGACGTAAATATAGCTGTATATTATATTATAAGTTAGGCCGCATCGCGAAGTTTAATAGTAATAGTCGCTTAGTTAACGTTTTAGTTAACTTAGTAACCGTGCTACTTATCTACCTTATATAATTTATAGGCTAGTGCTTAACCAATAGCGGCAAGCCTATAACAGTTCTTCGTTCCAATATTATAGCTACCTACTTTCTCTACTTTCTCTATTCTTAATCTTAAAAAGTAGGGCGTTATAAGGGTGTGGCCGGTACGGGTTAGCCGCCCTCCCTACTCGTAGTGGCGACATCCAGTATTAAATCACTTTAATTACTATTAGATATTACTTGCAAGTATACTTACGTAGATCGATTGTTTTATATTTGCACTTTAGTGTTATAGTCTAAACTTACCGCTTTAGATAATATGTAAAGAACAACAGGTTTTTTAGGCCTTCGCCAACCCTACTTTATTAATAATCTCTTCTTAGTCACGCTTAAGAGAGTTATAAGAATGTGACCTATAATATAGGGTCACTTTAAAGTCCTATTACTATATTCTATCTGCCACTTATATAAAGCTTTAAGTGATATCTCTGTATAAGGATGCTAAGGGCTAAAAATCTATTTCCGTATCTAAAAGCATTTTTCCATTAATAAAATGGCGTCTTTAGTATAGCTTTAGGACTTTAACGTAAATACGAGGTTGTTTATACTGGTTAGTATATCTAGATACTCCGCCCTAAGCACCCTCTTTTTTATCTCTATCACTCACACCTCTAGCTCTTCGGCCTCCTTCTACCGCCCTTAATTCCTGTACGTCAACGCCAGGTTGGCTATGCTAGTTAGTATATCTAGATACTCCGCCCCAAGTACCCTCTTTCTTATCTCTATCACTTACGCCTCTAGCTCTTCGGCCTCCTTCTACCGCCCTTAATTCTAAAACGTTAACGCCAGGTTGGCTATGCTGGTCAGCGTGTCTAGATGCTCCGTCCCAAGTACCCTTTTACTTATCTCCATCACTCGCACCCCTAGCTCTTCGGCCTCCTTCTACCGCCCTTAATTCCAAAAAGTTGACGCCAGGTTGCCTATACTGGTTAGTATATCTAGATACTCCGCCCTAAGTACCTTTAAACTTATCTCTATTACTTATACCTCTAACTTTTTAGCCTCCTTCTATCGGCCTTAATTGCTATACGTTAACGCTAGGTTACCTATACTACTTAGTATATTTAAATACTCCGCCCCAAGCACCCTCTTTTTTATCTCTATTACTTATACCTCTAGCTCTTTAGCCTCCTTCCACCGCCCTTAATTCCTATATATTGACGCTAGGTTGGCCATACTGGTTAGTATAAAAGGATACTTTGCCCTAAGTACCCTCTTTCTTATTTCTATTACTTATACCTCTAGCTCTTTAGCCTTTTTCTACTGCCCTTAATTCCTGTATATCGACGCCAGGTTAGCTATACTAGTTAGTATATCTAGATACTCCGTCCCAAGTACCCTTTTTCTTATCTCTATTACTTACACCTTTAGCTCTTTGGCCTCCTTCTACCGCCCTTAATTCTAAAACGTTAACGCCAGGTTGGCTATGCTGGTTAATATATCTAAATACTCCGCCCTAAGCACCCTCTTTCTTATCTCTATTACTTACGCCTCTAGCTCTTTAGCCTTCTTCCACCACCCTTAATTCTAAAACGTTAACGCCAGGTTAGCTATACTGGTTAGCGTATTTAAATGCTCCGTCCTAAGTACCCTTTTACTTATCTCAATCACTTACACCCCTAGCTCTTCGGCCTCCTTTTATCGCCCTTAATTCCTATACATTAACGCTAGGTTGCCTATGCTAGTTAGTATATCTAGATACTCCGCCCTAAGCACCCTTAAACTTGTCTCTATTACTTACACCTTTAACTTTTTAGCCTCCTTCTATCGGCCTTAATTGCTGTACGTTAACGCTAGGTTGCCTATACTGCTTAGCATATTTAAATACTCCGCCCTAAGCACCCTCTTTTTTATCTCCATTACTTACACCTCTAGCTCTTTAGCCTCCTTCCGCCGCCCTTAATTCCTATACGTTGACGCTAGGTTGGCCATGCTAGTTAATATATCTAGATGCTCCGCCCTAAGCACCCTCTTTCTTATCTCCATAACTTGCATATCTAGTTCTTTAGCCTCCTTCTACCGCCTTTAATTCCAAAACGCTGACGCCAGGTTAGCCATACTAGTTAGCGTAAAAGGATGCTCCGCCCTAAGTATCCTCTTTCTTATCTCTATTACTTACACCTCTAGCCCTTTAGCCTCCTTCCACCGCCCTTAATTCCTGTACGTTAACGCTAGGTTGCCTATGCTAGTCAGTATGTCTAGATACTCCGCCCTAAGCACCCTTAAACTTGTCTCCATTACTTATATAAATAGTTCTTTAACATTCTTCCACCGCCTTTAATTCCTGTGCGTTGACGCTAGATTAACTATACTAGTTAGTGTATCTAAATACTTCTGCCCTAATACCTTTACACTTACTTACCGAAGCCTTTCTTCTGCCTCTTTATATTCTTCTAAGTCTTCTAATATTAGCGCCAAGTTTAGTAATCTGGTCGCTTTTCCTAAGTAATAATCTAACTCTGTCTTTAAATGCTTCTGCACTCCACCTTCTACCTCTACTAAGGTTTTGTATTCTTCTTAGTCTTGGGGTCTTTCTAGGGACTTTGCCCAGTCCTAAATAAGTAGAAGATTGCTTGGCAAGATTGTTACCAATTGTAAAAGTTTTAACCACTTAATATATTTGCTCTCCATTTGGACATTCTCTAGAGGAGTAACTGCAATTATAATAACAGTAAAGTAATCCTTATATATCCTAATAATAGTAGGTTTAGGAACTCCTTAAAGAAGATAAACTAGGTCACCCTGCTGGATAGATTTCGCTAAGGTGTAAAGAGTCCAGCGAGCACTCCATTCCCCTGTGCATCCTAAGTACCTAGATGCATTCTTTAAAGTAATATCCACATTGTGTGTATCACCCTACCCGGAACAAGGTACTACTGAGGATACCTGGCCAAGAATAAAGCCCTTGCTCTTAATTACTGCTATCTCCCTATTGTTCTAAGTCTTTACAGATACCTGCTTACAGAGAAGAAACTTAATAAGTTGTTAAAAGACCTCTCCCTATAAAACCTTGTAGTCAGGTAATAAGTTAACTGTATTAAGAGCGTTAGAGCTTATGCCGAGCAAGGCATATACCTTGTCGTTACGCTTAGTGGCTTTATGGGTATGGAATATGTCTAACAAGTCGCCTAGCGGACGTATAGCTAAAATACTCATGTCTAACCAATAAATTCCATGCATAGGCCGGAAGTTTGCTTGCCTTATTAGATAAGTTACTGCACGGATAAGGTTGTGTAGATCTTGACGAGCTTTATAGAAAACTTGTAATGATTTTAAGCCCAAACAAAAGGCGTATCCGTCAATCTCCGCTGGGCCACACATAATTAGAATACGTCGAGCTGCGGCAACTTCCTGAAGTATCTAAATCGATTTTGTTAATAATAATTGCTAACTTTATTAAGAGTTAACCCTTACCCAGATACGGCGAAACCACGGTCTTTGAATTAGCGCGAGAACTGCTTGCTTAATCATTTCGTTATCCGCAGAATCCAAATACTTCTTGCGTACGCGTATTTCTTCAAACGCTCGGTCGCTATTGTCTGCCGCCTCTCTAAGCCAAACAAGTACACGGTTTGCTTTACCATAGATCTTCGCCATAGACCGAACCTGATGTCCCCGCTCTTGTTGATCTCGTTGGTTGATGCAAATAGCATCTGTCCATATCCACTCAATAGAGCGTTCTCGAAGACGCCAGAGCGCCGCGTGAAGGTTCTCCGTAACGCTGAAGCAATTCTCGTCTATAAAGATAGGCAGAGTCTTCTCCGGATCACCCCATACATAGGATAAAGCCTCATACTGAGGAGGTCTTTTGTCCGATTCGCCTAAAGAGTAGTTAAAGAGCTGGCATTTTATCGGTGCAGTTTCATCTTCAGGTAGCCCTAGGCGGAGCAAGTGAATACTGTCAGGGCCCGGCAAAAGCGAAGAATAGCGGTACAGAGACATGGTATAAGACATCGTACCCAAGAACTTGAACTTGTGCGTGTTGGATATAGCGTTATCGTCTGGCTGATGGTTCCTCTGGTGCGTGTCTGCCTTCCCAGTTTAGATGCACGACTCCCGGCAGCCACCCCCACCAAATCACATAAGTGAGTTATATCTGTAACGTGTTACCCCCCCAAGCGAGAAACCCCGGCGCTTTGCCACCGCTAGCAGGGAGGGCGGCCGACCCGCACCGGCCACACCCTAACCCTATGGCCGGAGCGGGTCGGCCACCCTCCCGGCAGACGGTGGCGATATTAAGTACCAAATCATCCACATTGCTGTCCGGTATCGCTTATTAAAACAGCTTTCTAGGCCACGTGATGTTGAGCCTTCGAAGCCCAGCCACTTTGCACTGCCCCATGCCCCACCATCGTCCCCAACTCGCTCCTTTGCGCCTTCTTCCATGAGTCTGCCAGCCAGCACTGTCGCAGTTCTTTGATCCTCAATCCGTGCACGCCTTGCTACATCTATTCTATATCATTTCGTTAGCCACAGCTCTCTGACACTCCTCTCCTTATGCGTCTTTTGCGGCTTGAAGACGACGGTGAACTCAGCCTGGTTGAATTTATTGGCAAAAACATCCCGCACTATGCTATCCTTTCGCATACTTGGGGAACGGATGACGGAGAGGTTACCTTTAAAGATCTAGTGGACGGTTCGGGCAAAAGCAAGACTGGCTATAGCAAGATCCGCTTCTGCGGAAAGCAAGCTGCTGGTGACGGCCTACAGTTCTTCTGGGTGGACACTTGCTGTATTAACAAATCAAGCAGCGCGGAGCTTTCAGAGGCGATCAACTCAATGTTTCGCTGGTACCAAAATGCGGCAAGATGCTACGTGTATTTGTCTGATGTTTCAGTCAGCGACTCGGAAGACGAGTTCTCTCGAAGATGGAAACCTGCATTCAAGAGAAGCAGATGGTTTACTCGTGGCTGGACGCTTCAAGAGCTTATCGCTCCGGCATCAGTTGAATTCTTCTCCGAGGAGAAATAGCGGCTCGGTGATAAGCAATCACTGGAGCAAACTCTCCATGAGATAACTGGAATCGCCATCTAAGCCCTTCGAGGAAGTCCTTTGTCTCATTTTAGTATGAATGAGCGCATGTCGTGGGCAGCAAAACGCGATATAAAACGTGAAGAAGACGCGGCATATTCTCTACTAGGCATTTTCGACATCCATATGCCGCTCATATACGGCGAAGGACGGGAAAAGGCGTTAGCTCGGCTTCAAAAGGAGATTGAAGAGTCTGAGAAGCCAAAATGGATGCTGTTGGACTCGTTGAGATTTGACCAAATCGATGCGCGCCAGTTGACTATCAAGAACGCCCACGCCAAGACATGCAAATGGCTGCTGAAAAAGTCCGAATACCTCGACTGGCTCAATGCCACTAAACTGGCCACACACCATGGCTTCTTGTGGATCAAAGGGAACCCTGGAACGGGAAAGTCAACATTAATGAAGTTTGCTCTTGCTAATGCCCGCAAGACGATGAAGGACAGGATAGTCATCTCATTCTTCTTTAATGCGCGAGGCGAAGGTCTAGAGAAGTCGACGATCGGGACATATCAGTCGCTGTTACTACAACTCCTTGAACAACTTCCAGCACTTCAACGCGTTTTTGACTCGCTTAGTCTCTCAAAGCCAAGTATTAGCATATACCACCAATGGAGTGTCGAATCACTAAAGACACTATTAGAAGAAGCTATACAACTCGTTGGAGAGTCTTCCGTAGTATGTTTCATCGACGCCTTGGATGAATACGAGGAACGCCAGATCCGGGACATGGTATCATTCTTTGAACATGTTGGCGAACTCGCTGTATCGGCTGGTATCCAATTCCATGTCTGCTTTTCAAGCAGGCACTACCCGCACATCACGATCCGGAAAGGGCTGAGCCTAGTTCTTGAAGGACAAGAAGGTCACAACCAGGATATTACGAACTACCTCGACAGCGAGTTGAAGATTGGACAGAGTAAGGTCGCTCAGCAGATTCGCACAGAAGTTCAAGAAAAAGCCTCTGGAATCTTTATGTGGGTTGTACTCGTGATAGGGATACTGAATAAAGAACACGACAGTGGCCATATGTATGCGCTTCAGCGAAGACTCCGGGAGATCCCTGGCGACCTGCATGAGCTATTCCGCGATATTTTGACGCGCGACTCCCTCAATAAAGACGAACTAGTTCTGTGTATTCAGTGGGTGCTTTTCTCGAAGCAGCCGTTAAGTCCAGAGCAGTTATACTTTGCTATCCTTTCCGGAGTTAAACCCAAGGCCCTATCGAGGTGGGATCAGAATGAGATTATAAGAGATGTTATCAAAAGATTCATACTCAATTCCTCCAAAGGACTCACTGAAATCACGACATCCAAAACCCGGAAAGTCCAGTTCATTCACGAATCGGTAAAGGACTTTCTTCTGAAAGAAAACGGGCTCGGTAACATTTGGCCAGATCTTGGAAGCAACTTTCAAGGTCAAAGTCATAAGCGGCTGAAGAATTGCTGCCTAAACTACATGGGCATCGACGTTTCTACCCACCTGGAGCTCAGCAAAAGTCTTCCCAAAGCCTTAACCCAGGAAGCTGCAGACCTCCGCAGATCAGCTACCGATGCATTTCCCTTCCTGGAGTATTCCGTATGTAATGTACTATACCATGCAGACGCGGCAGCAGGAGGTGGTATCGTCCAGGCAAATTTTCTCCAGACCTTCCCGCTTGCCAACTGGATCAAGATCGACAATCTGCTTGAAAAACATGAAGTACGCAGGCATACAGAAGGTGTGAGTCTTCTTTATGTATTGGCGGAGGGCAATATGCCAAACCTCATCCGAGTTCACCCGTCCATCCTATCATTTCTTAAAGTAGAAGATGAGCGGTACGGGCTTCCGCTCTTCGCATCCCTTGCTACTGGGAGTAAGGAAGCTGTTTAAACCTTTCTGGAAGCTTATGCGGGGAAACAGCCTCCGCGTAATCGACTTCACAAACTTTGCAGCCAGTACCAGCAGGCAGAAGGCAGAAAGGGCAACCTTGGACGCAACTTCAAATTCTCAAATCGAAGGACCGTACTGTCATATTTAGCGGAGCTTGGCGACGAGATAATATTTGCTTTCTTGCTCGAGACAGGCGAGGTCGACATCGACTGGAAGGATAAGGACGGTCGGCCGCCGCTATCATGGGCGACGGAGAAGGGGCACGAGGCCATAGTCAAGCTCCTGCTTGAGACGGGCAAGGTCGACGTCGACTGGAAGGATAAGGACGGACGGACGCCGCTATCATGGGCGACGGAGAAGGGGCACGAGGCCGTGGTTGAGTTGCTACTGAAAGCTGGGGCGGAAGTAAACTCTCAGTATAGGATCTATATAAGTAACCCGCCCTAAGCTTAGTAAATGCATCTATAGGGTTAATAGCTAACCCTAGCGTCTCTTGTTATTATAGAGTGTAAGTAAACTCGCCCTAAGCTTGGTAAATGCATCTATAGAGTTGGTGGCTAACCTTAGCGTCTTTAGTTGTTATAGGATGTAAGTAAACTCGCCCTAAGCTTGGTAAATGCATCTATAGGGTTAATAGCTAACCCTAGCATCTCTAGTTGTTATAGCGTGTAAGTAAACTCGCCCTAAGCTTAGTAAATGCATCTATAGGGTTAATGGCTAACCTTGGCGTCTCTGGTTGTTATAGTTTATAAGTAAACTCGCCTTAAGCTTAGTAAATTCATCTATAGGGTTAATAGCTAACCCTAGCGTCTCTAGTTGTTATAGAGTGTAAGTAAACTCGCCCTAAGCTTGGTAAATATATCTATAAGGTTAATAGCTAACCCTAGCGTCTCTAGTTGTTATAGCGTGTAAGTAAACTCGCCCTAAGCTTAGTAAATATATCTATAGGGTTAATAGCTAACCCTAGCGTCTCTAGTTGTTATAGTTTGTAAGTAAACTCGCCCTAAGCTTGGTAAATATATCTATAGGGTTAATAGCTAACCCTAGCGTCTCTAATTATTATAGAGTGTAAGTAAACTCGCCCTAAGCTTAGTAAATATATCTATAGGGTTAATAGCTAACCCTAGCGTCTCTGGTTGTTCTAGGATGTAAGTAAACTCGCCTTAAGCTTAGTAAATGCATCTATATAGTTAATAGCTAACCCTAGCATCTCTAGTTATTATAGTTTGTAAGTAAACTTACTTAAGCTTGGTAAATGTATTTATAGGGTTAATAGCTAACCCTAGCGTCTCTAGTTGTTATAGAGTATAAGTAAACTCGCCCTAAGCTTAGTAAATGCATCTATAGGGTTAATAGCTAACCCTAACGTCTCTAGTTGTTATAGGATGTAAGTAAACTCGCCCTAAGCTTGGTAAATATATCTATAGGGTTAATAGCTAACCCTAGCGTCTCTAGTTGTTATAGGATGTAAGTAAACTCGCCCTAAGCTTAGTAAATGCATCTATAGGGTTAATAGCTAACCCTAGCGTCTCTGGTTGTTATAGGATGTAAGTAAACTCGCCCTAAGCTTAGTAAATGCATTTATAGGGTTAATGGCTAACCCTAGCGTCTCTAGTTATTATAGCGTGTAAGTAAACTCGCCCTAAGCTTAGTAAATGCATCTATAGGGTTAATGGCTAACCCTAGCGTCTTTAGTTGTTATAGGACGTAAGTAAACTTACCCTAAGCTTAGTAAATGCATTTATAGAGTTAATGGCTAACCCTAGCGTCTCTAGTTATTATAGTATATAAGTAAACTCGCCCTAAGCCCGGTATATACTTCTATAAGGTTAATAGCTAACCCTAGCGTCTCTGGTTATTATAGCGTGTAAGTAAACTCGCCCTAAGCCTAGTATCTATAAGGTTAATAGCTAACCCTAGTATCTCTAGTTATTATAGGGTGTAAGTAAACCCGATCCTCTATAGATCTCTCTTTCTAAAACTATATTTAGACACCCCTATTATAAGCGGCAGAAAAAGGGCATAAGGCTATAGTTAAGCTCCTACTTAAGACGGGTAAGGTTGACGTCGACTAAAAGGATAAGGACGGCTAGACGCCGCTATTATAGGCGATAGGGAAGGGGTATAAGGCCGTAGTTAAGTTACTACTAAAAGCTAGGGCGGAAGTAAACTCTTAGTATAGGATCTATATAAGTAACCCGCCCTAAGCTTAGTAAATATATCTATAGGGTTAATAGCTAACCCTAGCGTCTCTTATTGTTATAGAGTGTAAGTAAACTCGCCCTAAGCTTAGTAAATGCATTTATAGGGTTAATAGCTAACCCTAGCGTCTCTAGTTGTTATAGCGTGTAAGTAAACTCGCCCTAAGCTTAGTAAATGCATCTATAGGGTTAATAGCTAACCTTAGCGTCTCTAGTTATTATAGTTTATAAGTAAACTCGCCCTAAGCTTGGTAAATGCATCTATAGGGTTAATGGCTAACTTTAGCGTCTTTAGTTGTTATAGAGTGTAAGTAAACTCGCCCTAAGCTTAGTAAATGCATTTATGGGGTTAATAGCTAACCCTAGCGTCTCTGGTTATTATAGAGTGTAAGTAAACTCACCCTAAGCTTGGTAAATGCATCTATAGGGTTAATAGCTAACCCTAGCGTCTCTGGTTGTTATAGAGTGTAAGTAAACTCGCTCTAAGCTTGGTAAATGTATTTATAGGGTTAATAGCTAACCCTAGCGTCTCTAGTTGTTATAGTTTGTAAATAAACTCGCCCTAAGCTTAGTAAATATATCTATAGGGTTAATAGCTAACCCTAGCATCTCTGGTTATTATAGAGTGTAAGTAAACTCGCCCTAAGCTTCGTAAATATATCTATAGGGTTGATAGCTAACCCTAGCGTCTCTAATTGTTATAGGATGTAAGTAAACTCGCCCTAAGCTTAGTAAATGCATCTATAGGGTTAATAGCTAACCCTAGCGTCTCTGGTTGTTATAGCGTATAAGTAAACTTGCCCTAAGCTTAGTAAATATATCTATAGGGTTAATGGCTAACCTTAGCGTCTCTAGTTGTTATAGGACGTAAGTAAACTCGCCCTAAGCTTAGTAAATGCATCTATAGAGTTGATGGCTAACCCTAGCGTCTCTAGTTGTTATAGCGTGTAAGTAAACTCGCCTTAAGCCCGGTATATACTTCTATAAGGTTAATAGCTAACCCTAGCGTCTCTAGTTATTATAGCGTGTAAGTAAACTCGCCCTAAGCCTAGTATATATATCTATAAGGTTAATAGCTAACCCTAGCATCTCTGGTTATTATAGGGTGTAAGTAAACCCAATCCTCTATAGATCTCTCTTTCTGAAACTATATTTAGACACCCCTATTACGAGCGGCAGAAAAAGGGCATGAGGCCATAGTCAAGCTCCTGCTTAAGACGGGCAAGGTCGACATTAACTAGAAGGATAAGGACGGCCAGACGCCGCTATCATGGGCGACGGAGAAGGGGCACGAGGCCATAGTCAAGCTCCTGCAACCTTTTTGTTCTTAATCATCTTATCACGTAATGGAGCCTTATTGATATCGCCTACCAGCACTTAATATACACCTCAAAGCATATATATAGAGGCGGGGAAACAACCGGAACAGTCTATGGAGCCGAGCTGGTAAGCAACTTTTTGGCGCTGAACATTACCAGCGTATATTACAGTATCGCTCCCGTTCTGCGCTGTTTGCGTTATTCCTGACTGAAGAGTAGGAAGGAGAAAAGTAGCTTGCTAGTGTTTCAGTTTAGATGGCATTTTTATGTCTTTTAGTCTTTTGTAGTAGGAGCTATGTGATATTCGGATCTTGCTTTTGTCAGCTTTGCTCCTGCCTGCACCGTCTACCTTTAAAGGTTATCTCTTTGTCATCCGCTCCTAAGTACGCGAGAGAACAGCATTGCGCAGGCCAACAAACTCGATCAGGCTGAATGCGCCGTCATTTTCAAGCCGCAAAAGACGCATGAGGAGAGAATTATCGGAGAGCTCTAGCTAAGGAAATCATGAAAATAGATGTAGACAAGATGTGCACAGTTCGGGTAGTCAAAGAAATGCGACTGTTCTGGGTGCTAGATTCATGGAAGAACACTCGAAGGAACGAGCTGGGAATGATAAGCGTACTCATACTGTATGTGACGTCGAATGGCGATGAGGATGATTGGGCACTTGATGCCGCCACCGCTAGCAGGGAGGGCGGCTGACCCGCTCCGGCCACCCCCTTGTTAAGGGTCTACTTCCTGGGGAACTATGGTTGGTGTTGTTTTGAGTGTGGCGTTGTGGCGGTGATGCACTGCCTCCGCTGCTCGGCGTTTAGCTTGGCGCGGTTGCTGAGTCAACTGAACCATGCCGAAACCCCCACCAGTCCTCAAGATGACCACCGTTCAACTTCGGGATGCAGCCCATCTCATACGGCTATGTTTACATCGCAGCCTCCTCTGAAAGAATCTTAGCATATCACACTGCCTTCAAGCTTCGTAGGCGCGCCTTTGACGCCTCCGCAACCCGACGAGAAAGCCTTCACCCAAGCTCCCCGAGTTATCGCACTTCTCAGAGACACAGCAATCAAAATCCGTGGACATCCTTTTAGCTTGCATGAGGGGAATACGATAAGACAGAGCGTCGGCTTAGGCAAGATAAGTCGCTATTTGGGTTTGTTAAGAACAAGATACGGTACATAGCCTCCGGCGGGGAAGAGGCACTAGCTAATGATGCCAGTCGGACAGATATGACTATGACGGCAGGAGGAATCAACTTGTTGTTCGCATGCCTACTTAGCTGCACTAAAGTAGAGCGCTTTTGAGCTTCTGTATAAATAAAGGCTTTGTAGCGATAGGTAAAAGAGCCGGATGAAGGGCGGTATCCGGAGCGTATATATTCATTATCTCGCTGCCAAATTAGCAGTTTATGCCATGCGAGCTCGCTCGGAGGCATATTCCAGGCACCATCCTCTTGGCGGAGGCATCTACAGGAAAATATCCTCTTAGGATGCCCCCACTAAGCCTATAGTGGAATGGCCTGCTTGGCGCCCCTGCTTTATTTTATTTACAGGATACTGTCACTTTCGCTGCGTTTTGGACATTGACTTATAGGTAGCATTACTAGATGTTGATGTCTAAGATGTGAAAGGATCCATGTTCACCGGTTGGTGACACCTGCAAGGCTACTACTTAATATCTTAGAGCTTACCGTAGGCACCTTCTAAGTGCATTTTCTTGCTGCATGCAGCTGTTTTTATGCATCTTTGCTGCCAATACATCTGCACTAATATGCATAAATCCAGCCTCATTTAAGTAGAGATAAGTATTAATAGTTCATGTACCTACCAAAGTCCACTTTCCTTAGCTCTGTTCCATACCAACAGCTTTAAGAAATATTACTATTTAATAGTTAATAGTATCTTAGTATTTTATTAAGTAACTATAAACCCTTAATTTAAAGATTTATAAATTATTAAAATATAATTACTAATATATATTAAACTGTTTAAAAAGGATTTATATATATAGAACTATAGTGCTATAGTCTAGAGGCTATATATATAGAACTATAGTGCTATAGTCTAGAGGCTATATATATAGTATTATAAATAGTATTAGACGTTATATAATAAAACAATTATAAAAAATGGCCTAAATGTAGGTATATCTTAATAGAAACATAATAGGAACATAATAGAAATATATTTAGAACGTATTTTATATTTAGTATACTTATTATTATATATAAGCCTTTATTACCTCTAATTGAATTTTTTTTTTTTTTATATTCTCTAGCTCCCTTGCCTCTAATATAATCTCTATTTTATAAAGTTTAAGTCTTTAACGTCTTTCTTAAATATTCTGGTTATTGCTTAAGGCCTAACGCTTTAGTAACTGCGAGAGACCAGTGCTAATATATCTAGAACGTGTTAGTAACCGGTTACGTATACATTAGAATATAAATATGCCTTATAATTCCTTAGATACTATAGAGGATAACCTAGAACGCAATACGGATCTAGATTTTAGCCCCCTTAAACGCTAAATAGAACTAGATCGTGACCTTACTATACCTAATAATAATGCACGAAATAAAATATTATCCTTATTATTATTAGTAATGGTCTACTTTAATTCCTCTTAAACTGGGTGGGTGTCCCAGTAGGTAGCCCGAGATGCGAATGTGGCTGGCCAAGACAGACACCAAAACACGTAATACTGTTATGCCCCTTACGCACCAACCGAGAAGTAATGCTCTTAGTAGCTGGCACAGAGAACTATAATACACTACTCTCGACACAAAAAGGCCTTAAGGCGGTTACCCAGTGGCTTATTAGCCAAAATGTACTAAACCAGTTCCGAGTTGCAAAGGAAATGGCAATAGAGGGCGGGGGGGCGAGCAACGGGCGCCCCCTAATGACTCTACAGTGGTAGAGTAAAGTTTACGATACTAGCGCGTCCGTAGGCTTGTTACGGCAGCAGTGGTTCTCAAGGAGGTTAAAAAGTAAGGTAGTAGAGCACCACAGGTAACTCGCAGGCGCCTCGCAGGCGCCTCGTAGGCGAGTCCCAAAAGGCGGGGAGATGGATCACGGGGTTTTCTCAAATAGAGTTTTCTCCCCACATGTATATAAGGAGTAGTCCGCGTGGGCCCAATAGGGATCCGAATCGGACGTTAAGCAATGAATAATAATAATTCCTCTTAAAGTTGTTAATGTTTTTATTCTAAATGTATTAGGAACTAGTTTAGAAGAGGTTTGCAATAAATATATACTCTTTCTACCTATATGGTTTGCATATTAGGCCGACATTAATATGTTTCTTTGCATATATTATATTCCAAACTGGTTCCTAATAAAATACTAATTAACGACCCGTTAATCTAGTTTTTATGTGCTAAATATAATATAAGCACGTTATAAACGGGTTAGGAACGTATTAATACGTTATAATAATAGGAAGAAGAAACTGCCGTATACTAAATGCATATAATTTATTTACTATTTGTTCTACTATATTTATATAGTGTCTTAATCTATTAAATAGCTCGTATTTAATTAGAGAGCAGTGCTTATTTAAGCCTAAGGCGATAACTAGATGTCTTTTATACCTTACCTATTTAGTAACTAATCGAGATTTATATGCTATACTGTTAATACCTTCTAAACGCATTATAAATGGGTTTAGAATAGCTTACCAATTAGTAAATTATAGAGTTCTTTATATTCCGACTAGCTCTTATATATAAGAAGATCTTTTATCCGTTTATATATAGAGTAGGCCGTTTTATAGTTACCTATAGCTCTTAAGATGCTTTATAGGAAGTGTACTCGGTAGAAAACTAGTGTTTTCCTAAAATGCTATATCTAATTACGCCTTTAAGGATTAATATGCTGTAGATACCACCTAAACCCTTTTATAATACGTTAGGAAGGCGTTTTAATTGCGTTCTAGGTATTCTACTAGCTATTTACTTGCTATCTATATTGGATATAATAGCTTTAAAGCCTTCCTCACTATTATAAATGTGTTTTTAACGAATCTGGTTTTAAAGACATTTAGAAAGCAATTAAAAGACTCGCTTAAAGCATAACTGGTAAGTACGCCTTGTTTCCGTATTAGTAATAACGCGTGTAAGCGTAAATACTATTAGAATATATTAGCATCGCGTTCTAAACAGGTTTATATTATATTCTAATACTTTTATTATACTCTTTAAGCTAAATAGCAAATATAATCTCATTTATATTTCTTTTAATAATATATTTAAAAGACATATTAACTTTAAATATATTTTGGGCTAGGAAGATCTTAGCTTACTCTTATAGAAAGTAGATTATTATAAACCCGTTTTGATTATTATAGATCTGTTAAATATAAGCCTATAATATATTAAAAAGCTAATTAGAACGTGTTTGTAATATATTTATTACCGTTTTAGGATTTTGATGCTTTTAATCAAACTTATATACTACCCCTACTAGTCCTTTTCCTTTTAGGTATAGAGTAAGCTTCTTTTTTTAAATTATTTTAGTAATATAATCTATAGTAGCAAAGCTTGCATGGATCTATACTAAAGAAGCCTTTTTATACTATATATAAAACTATTTAAGGGTAGGTAGGATTGGGTAAAATCCAAATAATTATTATTAATACAATACGCGAGATTGTATTATATTATATTATATCAATTAATATTTTTTAATCCGCTACTAAATAAGCGAATAATCTACTAACGTCCTTGACTTCCCTATTAATTAAGTATCTCCTTTTTACCCTCTCTATTTACGCTTTCCCCTATATAAGATACTATATATAAAATACTATAAAATAAAATAAAAGTAGTAAAAAGAGAGGAGATTAAATTTAGTAACTTTTATCTATTTTTTATTATCCTCTAATTCCACAATCCAATCTTTACCCTCCAGTACTCCTACTGCTGCCGCTATAGGCTAAGAATTTTTATCGTATAACGAATATCAAGCTCTATAATCCTACTATTTATAATTTCTACAGCACCTACTAACGTAGGTGATAGGGTTATGACGGTCGGCATAGTTATGACGGTAGGGCACCGCCTTCCTAATTAGGCTTACTGCCTGCCTAATTAATATATGGTTTGGAACTTCAAAATTCTGCCAGATGCCCATTTGAATGTTTTGGAACATCAAAACTGCGCATAGACGAAATTTGTTAGGAACCGTTATAACTATACCGATAGTTATAACCCTATTACCTACGTGAGGACTTTGAGCAGAGCTTTAAGCAGAGCTTTGAGCGGAGCTTTAAGTAGAGCTCCGAGCAGAGCCTTTGCAGAGCTTCGTACGGAGGTTCGTGCAGAGCTTTTGCAGAGCTTTTGCAGAGCTCCGTGCAGAGCTCCGTGCCGAGCTCCGTGCCGAGCTCCGTGCACAGCTCCGTGCACGTCTCCCCCTGAGGTTTCGCAAAGCTCCACGGCTCCAGGCAGACGCAGAGCTTACAACTCTATTAGGGCCTCCACAACAGCTTGCAGAGGCGTGCAAGATAGATATATCGCATAACGTAGGTAATAGGGTTATAACGGTCGGCATAGTTAACAAATTTCGTCTATACGCAGTTTTGATGTTCCAAACCGTTCAAATGGGCATCCGGCAGAAATTTGAAGTTCTAAACCGTATTAGGCAGGCAGTAAGCCTAATTAGGAAGGCGGTGCCCCACCGTCATAACTATGCCGACCGTTATAACCCTATCACCTACGTTATAGAACCCTAGGAGACTCTAACACTTAGTAAAGGGGTAAGGGCCTACTAGATAACGTGGTGTCGCTATATAGGCCTTACAGGGCTAGCGTTAATTAGCTCTTTACCTTATATAAATAATATGGGTTTTTATAATTGTATTTAGAGATCCACGGCTCTAAATTAGAATTATATTTATATATAAGGGCCTCCCTATCCGCACCTGCTTCTCTAATACCCCTCCTACTTAAGCCTTTATATTAATTGCTAGTAAAGCTTCTACTCTCTTCTACTTATTCTAAAAGTAGTTAGTTATATAGGTATATCGTACGGAGAGGAGAGTTTACTTATAGTATGGCAATATTGCTAAAGAATCTCTTGTATAATAGGACGGGAAGTATACTAGATAATTATATTTCCCAATTGTTAATAAAGGACGACGTTAATAGGATTTAAACTTATAATCTATTAAGTTTAAAGTTAGTATATATTTACCTATGCTACCTATGCGCCTTTAGTGGTTACCTTTTGCCTAAAATTATTTTATTTATATATCTTATACCCCTACCCCTTAATGTTATATAATATATCTTTTATATACCTTTCTCTGTATAACTACTATATTCCTTTTAAAATTCCACTTTAGTGCCAGCTCTTTATACACTCCGTCTTTTTAAGGTTCTATAATCTAAGCTATATTCTCTCCTATAATACCATACAACGCCCTCCTAAAAATACTCTCTCTGGTTTGTCACTTATGGCTAGAATTAAAAGTACCTCTCTTATAAAGAGTGAAAGCCGCAGCCAGCGCTTTATTTATTATTCTTAAGACCACTACTAAAGTGGAGAAACATTAATTTCGTATAATACTTTAGAGCAGTAGTTATCGTACTTATCCTAGCTTGCTGGTTAAGTAACCTTTTTATTTAATTTATTTATAATTTAATTATACTTATTAAGTTCCTTATACTTATCTTATAATAGCTTATTATATAATACTATTTAAAGAGAGGTAATAGGCTTCTTTAATTCTCGGTATATTTCCTAGAGCCGTTAGATCTTTAGAAGTATTATTTTCTACTACTCCTTCTTCTAAATGTCTTAATATACTTTGTATAATAATTTGGGTAAAGAATAAGTACAGCGGCGTAAAAAGGGGGGTTATCTGTTCTCTAGTAGTACTTATTAAACTTTGCCTATATATTCTTTACTTAAAGTAAGAGAGCTTTATTTAATTTAAAGAGTGCCTATTATATAATATCAGCTTTAGCTTAAATAAAGTACCTAGAAGAAGAGTTATATAAGAGAATTCTCCATATGTTTAATAAGTATATCTATTATAAAGAGTACTCAATTAAGTATTATATAATCCCCTTATGTCTCTAATATTATACAGTGAAATGGCTTTAGAAAGATGTAAATTATATAAAGAAGCTTCCAGTCTTGCGGCGAGATATAATCCTCCTTAAGCGTATTAAAGTTGCTTTTAATATAGTTATCAATTCCTAACTTGTGCTTAAGTAAAACGCTTAGTATTTAATACTAGCTATTCTATCTTATACAATTATTAAGTGGAACTCGTCTTTTTACTAAAGTCTTAAACTCCTTTATATAACTTGCTAAGGTATAGAAGTGTACTATAATATTATAAAGCTTACTAAGTGGGCCTATTGCTTAGAAAGCCTATTTCTACTTAATCTCTTCCTTATGACTTTACTTCTTTCCACTTATATTATTCCTTTTGTATAATTATAGCACCTATCATACTAACCGCGTGCCTACGCGTTCGGTACGCCAGGTACGCGTTTACGCGTTTAGTGTACTAACCACTCGCTTACGCGTCTGGTGCACTTATGAAGCACTAACTAATTAGGGGGAGGACGCATTAGTATATAGACCACGTAGTCTGCTTTATACAATCAACAGTCACTACCATCCCAAAGAGTATACGATACTATATATATTTCGTGCCCCGGGATATAACTCACTCGTGCTATTAAGTTAGTACAAACACTAATTAGTGAGCGTGCATAGATCAGCAATCACTTAATACCTCCTACTGAGCGATATATACGACAGCGACCACCTGTTTAGACTCTTAGTACGACCTACTAGAAGGTTAGAAGTCGGGGATTACGGACTATTACCAACTCTGTATACTTATTTAAGTCTTAGTACGGTTTACTGGAAGTTATAGACGTAAATATAAACCTTTATAGAACCCCCTATCCTTAACCCTCTTTAAACCTTAAACCCCTATTCCTACTACACCCTCCCTTAATACCCCTGACCTCTTTTCAGACCCCTTATGGAGACCCTTACCCTTCTACAAACCGTTACAGACCCGTTAATTACCTTTACGGACCACTATAAGACCCCTCAAACTATTATAGACCCGCTAATTAATTTTATGGACCGTTATAAGACCTCCCCCACCCGCTATAAGCTACTATAACCCGCTATAGCTTATATAGATATATAACGCTATATAATATAGCAGATATAAGTAAGCAAATTAGCGAAGGTTAAAAGAAGTAGAGCTAAGGAGTCGACCTCACGTCTACGGACAACATTAATAACTACATTAATTTTAAAATCCTTAAATACGGATACTATAAGCTTCTAAATAACAACCTATAGAAGTAATATAAGGAAGACTTTGCGGACTTTACGGAAGCTATTCTTAAGGCTTATAACCCTACTGCTATCTATAACCTACGAACCCTTTTACATTACTAAGGTGTATAGGTTAAAAAGGATAAACGAGTTACTGTTGTACGGTCCTTATATAACATAATATAAAAGAAGGACTAAACAGAATAGACTAAAGAGAAAATTCTAGACTAGGTTAAAGCCACAAATAATCTCTCTGCTTCTCCTAAACTTAATAGTATTACTAGCCTTATACCTAACCTATTTAACTAAATTCGTCCTATAAACCTAAGCGATTTTGGAATTAATCTTATAGGCTAAAGCACACCTAGTACCCAAGTTACGGACCGTAATACCCCTATAAACTAAAATATGGACTAAAACCCTTCCGTTAATAAAGCTATAAATCTATAACCTACCTAAGTTATAGATCTATAAGCCATATATCTGTAAACTATATATCCGCAAGCTATATATCCGTAAGCCATAGATCCGTAAGTTATAGATCCGCAACGCACCTAAGTAAAGACCTATAGTAAGGAGCTAGCTAACCTAGCTAAGCTCTACACCGACGAATCTAAGTATAGCGGTGAAAATAATAACTTTAACTTTAAATTGACTATCTTTACGGACCTCTGTTAGAAGGCCGATATTCCTAAATAGGAGTTCAGCTAAGCCTACTTTACTATGCTACGCGGCCTAGCACTTAACTACTACTATACCAACCTTAAGAGTAACCCCCTTAGTGTTCCCTTTAATAAGCTATGCGAAGCTACTTATAACTACTTTAA
>Ga0307515_10003126_pt1 | contig 34986 bp, 4 predicted proteins | sample 17_EM_MG_FD_194513 | JGI IMG/M metagenome (GOLD analysis project Ga0307515, IMG submission 194513) | Populus trichocarpa ectomycorrhiza microbial communities from riparian zone in the Pacific Northwest, United States - 17_EM | ecosystem: Host-associated > Plants > Roots > Unclassified | place...
CTAATACTATAGTATCTATATCTTTATAGATATCCTCCCTATTTCTATATTATAGAAAGCTAAAACTAGTTTTCCTTATATAGATAGCTACCCTAGGGCGAATAGCTAAATTGCTAGGGAGGATAAAGTTAAATGTAGGATGCGGAATAGAGAAGTAGGATCCTTTTTGTCTGTCTTTCCAGGTACTAGGTTCTTGTACTAATCGTATTAAATACTAATTAGGAGTTTAATAGTCCCGCTACTATATTTTATTTATTCTTCTTTATTTATGGTTAGTTTGCGCCTAATATTATATTGCGCGGTTAAAGGTTTATATTTGTTTAAGGACCTTATAGTACTATAGGGAGCTATTTATATATAAGGGAACTAGGGGTTCCTAAGGTTAATATAGTAGAAAAAGGCTTTATTTAGTATAATTAGTTAATAGAGGATACTGTTTATATTTAATACATTATAAATAGCTATTCCCCTACTAGAGTAGCTACTTATAGTTTTATCTGGCGCCGTCTAGTTAGGACTTTACTAGATTAAGGCAAAGCCTCTAACTAGTCCAATTTTATCTATAGCTTAAACTAGATATACCTTATTATCTTAACTTAGGTTTACTTAGGCTCCGTATAAGGCGGTAAGTCCTCCTTTACTCCAATTGTTACCAGATCGTTACTATTTATAATAATACTACTATAACTAGAGCACCTTAACTCCTAAATATAGGCAGAACCAAGTATAGACTCTTTAGTCGCCAAGATATACCCTATTAACCCCTTAGGACTTAACTTTATTAATAAACTACTACAGATAAACTGTATAGCCCCTTCTCTATAAAAGTACTATAAAAAGGTAAAGAATAATACCAGCCTATAGTCCCTCGAAAATAGATTACTTAAGCACTAGGAAATGCTAGTAATAGTAAAGAAATAGAACTTATGGACTTGGCTTATTGCTAAGGTATATACCTAGGTTTCTTTAGCCTACCCTAGAAAAAATAAGACCTGTAGAATTATTGGCGACCGCTATTACTAGCCTAGAATAGTTATAAATATTAACCGTTATGTACGGAACTATAATGACTACTATAGGTCTATAATTCTACGAGATAAAACCCTAAGACTATTAAAGCCACTCCTAATACTAGAACACCCCTAGTAGTATATCTCTATAGACTTCTATAAGCTACCTATAGACTATAACAGATATAATACGGTTATAATCTTAGTTAACCGCTTTAGTAAGCGCCTATTCTTAATCCCCTATTATAAGGATATTAATACTAAGGAGGTAGCTTAACTGTATATCTATTATATCTACTAAATCTATAGACTACTAGATACTATTATATCTAATTATAGGCTATAATTTATATTAGCTTTCTGTAATAAGTTTACCTAAATTCTTAGTATTAGGCTAAAGCTTTCTATAGTATACTACCCCTAGATAGATAGTTAGACAGAGATTATAAATTAATACTTAGACTAGAGACTCTAGTCCTTTATTAACTACTTTTAGAATAATTAGGGTAAACTACTACCCCTAATAGACTACGCCCAGGTAACCCTACCCTATAACTCTATAGGATGTGCACCTATTTAGCTAAAAATAGAATACCTACCCTATATAAGCTTTAACTGGAATAAACTAAAAGAACTATAGACTATATGCGAAAAACTATCTTATAAGGAAGCCTAATAATACGCTAGACGCTTAGAAGAAGTATAAACGGTAGCCTATAAGAACCTAGAAAAGGCCTAAAAATTAATAAAATAGTGGGTAAATAAGTATAGGCGCGAGCCTAACTTTATTATAGGTAATATAGTCTAGGTTATAATAAAGAATTAGAAGGTAGAACGGCCTAGCTATAAGCTAGATTATAAAATAGTAAAACTATATAAGATTCTTAATAAAGTAGGCAACTTATATACGGTTAAGCTCCCAGACTTAATTAAGGTCTACCTTATCTTTTCGCTAAATAAGCTATAGAAAGCTAAAAATAACCTACTACCTAGAAAAAAGAATGAGCCCCTACTACTAATTTAAGTTAATAGCAATAATAAATAGGAAGTTAATAAAATACTAGTATATAAACTAGTACGAGGAACGCTATAATACCATATTTAATAAAAAGGCTATAATCTAGACCTAACTTAGTACTCCGCCTAGAACTTTATAGAATGCCCCTAGAATTTTAAAGAGTTCTATAACTAGTACCCTAATAGGCCTAAACCCCTAAAGTACCTTAATAAGTAGATAAACTGCTAATATAATAAAGATAATAAGCTACTAGAAGAATATAAGGATAAAAATACCCTAAGGTCTTAATATAGATGTTATGTAAGGTCTTAAGATATTTAGGAACTTTAACCGCCAGTTAAAGCTATCTAATTAGTTAGATTCTCTTCCTAAAACTTTTAGCGATAAAGACTAAGGGTAGGCTTTTTAGAGGGAAGGGTAATATTATAGCACTAGTATTAGTAAATTGCTATAGATTGCTATAGATTGCGGTTACGTAACGCGCAGATTATATAAAACTTTAAACGGCGCTACTTGTCCTCCTATTTCCTTTTCCTTAGCTTTAGATCCTTATTTATAGGCAATTTAATTATATAGGCTTACACGCGTCCCTCTTACTATACTTATACCTTAATTAACTAAGTTACTAATATAGGCCCTACGTTATAGCTAAAGACTAAAGATATTTACTAGGGTATATATTAACCGTATCATCAATTTTTATATATAAAGTAATATTAGTATTATATAAGGTACTTTACTACTACTATTCCTAGCTAATTACTAAGTAGTGCTTTACTAGTCTTATTAAGGTAGACTTATTTAATAAAAGCCTCTAGAATTCTCAAATTATTATATAAAAATCTATATCTATAGTAAATCTTTAGCGGTCTTTAATTAGGACTAATGCTAAAATGTATTATATAGGGCTATTAAGCTATTTTTATAGGCTATTTAATTGTATTACTATACCGTTATTAACGCTAGTCCTAACGTTATTAATTTGTAATTTAATGTCGTTAACCTTAGTCTTAATTTTAGTAACTTCCGTTTTAATTTCTATAACCTCCGTCTTAATTTCTCTAACCTCTATTTTAACCTTATCTACTTTTATATTAACTCTATCTATAGATTTCTTAACTTCTATAACTCTTACGGCCTAAGGGGCATTATTATTATATAGGAACGCTGTTAAGTTGCTTAATATGCCTATAGTATTATTAAGATAAGAGTTTATATCTATAGAGAGGTCCTGCGGTTAAATAGGTAGTATAAGGTTAATAGAGGTAGTAGTGTACTTATAGATCTTTTAATAAAAGTTCTTTAATATAGTATATAATGGTTTAAATAGGATAGCTAATAGAGCTATCTTATTAGTAGGGTAATATTTAACCGCTGCTGCTATATATATTTAATATCTACGTATTAAATACGCGTTTTTTTAAATAAGGATAATAGAGTCTTTAATAATAGAATCTTTAAGGTAGGGTAGATAGTTATCCGAAAGTTAGATTTAATTTTAATTATATATACTTAAGCGAACTAATAGAAGAAGGTTGCTTAGAAGTTAAGACTTATAGGTTCTTTAAGTAGTCTAAAATAACCTTTTTAATTATCGCGATTTTGATTTAATTAATTAACTAAATTATTCTACATTCGCTAGCTGCATATTTAAATAATTAATATCTAATATATAACTTAAATATAGTAACGGGCCGATATTAAGTCTAGTAGTTTTTAATTCAGTAATAGGCTAATATTAAGGCTGCTATTGTTTTAGTACCTTTCTTATATCTACCTAATATTCTTATTTCTTGTACTATTAGTATATCTAAGCTTACTTATATATCTAGCTTTTACTAGCTTTATACTCTAGCGTATTACTCTATACTCTATACTCTTTTAGCTCTATACTTTTAGTATCTTACTCTAGCTTTATACTTAGGTTATTATACTAACTAGGCTCCCACTTAGATACTATATAGGGTTATTACTCTATAGTAGAGTAGATTGATTTTATTAAATAGTTATATATCTAAGTTAAAGGAGGGTAGGTTTGTATAGTTAGGTTTATACAGTTAGATTTAGTTTAATTAATATTTAATATAATTATCGTTTAATTATTAGTCTATTTAGTATTTAAAGGTAATTATAAGTATAAGAGCGGTATTTAAAAGAAGTTTAAAACACTTATAAAGGTAGTTGTTTGTATTAATTTAATAATACAATTAAGTTATATCTAGGGGTACGAAATACGTATAGTATCGTATACTCTTTTAGATGGTGGTAGCTGTTAATTCTATTAAGGTAGACTACGTGGTCTATATACTAACGCGCCTCCCCCCTAATTAGTTAGTATATAAGTGGTTAGTGCACTAAACGCGTAAATACGCGTTTGTATACTAGGTGCTATAATTATATACTAGCGGCACTTAAAAATAGGCCCACTTAAAAATAGGCCCACTTATATATAGCCCCCGTAATTACTTTAATAAAACCATAAAATATAAAAGAAATATATAGGAAATCCCTCCTAAGGTGCCTTCTGGGCTACCTTCTAAACGGTACTTTAAACTGGTTGTAAGTCCTACTTATGGTCCGTAAAATATACCAAACGGCCTTTAACGGGCCGTAGATAAACCGTACGGCCTTCTAACGGGCTATAAGTGGACCGTAAGTGCTTTATTAGTCTCGTTCTACCTATTTTATAACCTTTAGATTAAGCTTATTTATATTAATTAGGGTTTTTAGAGCTTAATACGGCTTTACCTTAGTTATAGTGTCCGCTAAGTTGTCTCCGCTACTAATCTATTTAACTTCTATAATCTTATGTTGTTTATAGGCCTAATATAAGTATATTAGGTTAACTATAAGCCTCTTCTCCTATATTATACCTAGTTTAACTAGGCAGTTATAAAGGGACTTTAAGTTAGTATATAGGACTAAAGGTAGTTACTCCAATTATAGGATCTTCTAGATTGTTAACTTAATTACGGCTGCTATATTAAAGCTATAAGCTAGTGCATATAGTTTAGAAGCTAGTACGCTACGGGTTACCCGTTTATATTTAATTAAAGACTAATATAGTATATTTGCGTCCTAATTATAGTCTATAAGTATAATTATAAAGCTAATTTATAATAATAGGTCTCTATTATTAGCGAAGGAGGTATTTATAAATACTATTACGCTAAGGAAATTTAGGTCTAGTGGTATAAAAGTAAATCCTCTTATTATATTATTAATTTGCCACTAAATACGCTTATTAGGCTGCTTAATATTTTTCTCTTACGGATTTATTACCTAGGCCGTAAAGGATAAATTATAGGCAGATTTAGGTTGGCAAACTATAGTAATATAGGCGCCTTTTACGCGCTAGGCGACGTATTAGTCCTTTATATTTATAGTTTTATAGGTCTCTCCGTAGGAACTAGTAAGGTTTATAGGCTTTACTATAATAAGCCTTAGGTTTTAAGCTTAGCGTTCCTAAGTTAGCTAGATTAGGTTGCCCTTTTATATAATTAAGCCTCTATTAAACTTAATTGGAGTCTACTTAGTTAACTGCTCTTTCGGCTTTACTAAGAACTTAGCTTCTTATAGTTTAGTCTCTTTAACGTCCACAAAAGTCCAGTCCGCTAAGAAGAGGGTATTATCCGTTTAGAGTCCAATAATACTAAGGCCGTTTAATAGGGTATATAGGAGGTAGGGGTTATAGGTTAACTATTCCATTTTAAGTTTACTAATATAGTACTCGTAATACGTTTTAAACTAGTGGTTTTTAGCTTCCGGCACTTTATAAAGGGGTTTTATAACCTATAAAATTATTTCTAGTTATAAATTAAGCTTAAGGGGTGGTTGTATAAAGATGTTTTTACTTAGGTAGATATTAGACTCTATATAGGCTTATAAGATATCTTATAAGTAAAGGGCTATAGGTTTAGTTTATTGTAATCTTGACGTAATTATAAGTATAATCCGTTAACTAACCCATTAAATTATAGGCAATTATATAAGGACTAAGTCCTTTCTTTAGTCGTTATAGGCTTATATAATAAGCCTTAATTTTTTAAAGGCTTTATTAGTACTAGATTGCTTAATTTTATTAATATAGCGTAAGTTAAATATACGGACGCCTTACGGAACGTCTCTCTATTACGGCTATAAAAACACCCTTTTTAAGTAGTTTATTAATCTTCTTGCGTTATAAACCTATAAAAATTATTTCCTATACTAAAACTAATATATCTATAGGTAGAAGTTGCTTTATAGATATACATACGGAGGTTAAGTAATTTTTTATTATAGGGTTCTTAGTTATAGAGTGCTTTTAAAGGCGTCCTTAACCGCGCTTTATAGTAGGTTTAATAGGTTTCTAGGAGACTTCTAAAGTAGGTAGGGGTGCTTCTAGTTTATCTAGTTTAGTAGGTGCTTTTAGTTCGTCTAGTTTAACGGCACAGGTATTTTTAGACTAAAAGTAGGGTTTTACGGACGTGCTTTTAAAGTTAGTTAGTTTGTTAAAAAGTTATATATAGCACGTTTCGTCTTCTATAGCTAGTAGATAATAAGGTCCAGTTTAGTTACCGCTCTTACGCTATATAAGGACTTTAGAATTAAGTGGGAGGTTATAAACTAAGGTTATATTAGGTCCGTTACGGTAATATAGGGCGCTATTAACAGCTTATTTAGCCCGTAATTTAACTATTTCGGCTATTGCCTTCTATATTATAGTTACTTAATCTATAATAGACGGGGTAAAAGGGTCCAGTTTGCTTATTTTTAGGTAGGCTCCGTAAACTAGGAGGGTAAGTACTAGTCTATTAGGGCTAGCAGTATTATTAACGGCTTTTACGGCTATCTATAAAGCCACTTCCTTTTAAATATCCTTATACTCGTCTATAATAATCTAGCAGGTCTATAAAGTATCATAATTATATTTTACGGATATATTTTATAACTAATAGGCGGCTTAATAGCGGGTTACCTTATTAATTATATATAATACTAAGCTGCCGTTAATATATATAATGTCTACGTACACTAAGTGGTTAAAATTAGGATCTTTATAAAGGGTAAACTTAAATTAGCCTAGGGAACGTCCGTATTTCTAGCAAAAGGAGTAGTATTTAGTTAGGTGGTTAATTACCCTCTTATTAACGTTATCGTATCTAGAGTATTTAAGGACTCTATATAGCTTTTTGGCTAATAGGTAGCCGAAACGGCGGTATAGGCGGTAGATTTTAGTACTAGTAAGGTAGTACGGGTTATAGTTAAAAGATTTCTAAATATAGGTTTATAAAGTCTCTCCCTATATAAGGAACGGGTGTCTAAATTATTGTATAATTAGTAGGGTAATATACTTACTTCCTAGGGTAGTTACGGGGCTAATTATAGTGTCCGTAACATTATTATAGTAAACCTATAACCTATCTATATCTGTAAAATAGAGTAGAAAAGGGGTATCCGCCTTTACTATGTAGAAGTTAACTAGGCTAATTAGGGTCTTAACTATAACTAATCTAATTAATATGGTTAAGCCGATGCCGAATTAAACGTTTACGGCCCTAGTTTATATAGTATTAATATCTATATTATTATTTACAGTAGTCTTATATGTGGGGTATTATCCGTAACCTATAGTGGACTTCTTAAAGGCACTTATATTAATTATAACGTTATAGAATTCTTTAGGGGTATAGCGTTTTGTAGTAATATATATAAATAGGTCTTATTTGCGGTCTGTAACGTTTATAGCGGGTCTAATAGGTATACTTATAGGCTGGTTTTTGGGTGTAATTAAGCGTATAAAGGAGCGGTTAGCTAATACGGTCGTAATATTAAAGTATTAGCTATCCGTAAAAGGTCTAAAAGTAGTTAAGAATATCTCTAAGGTCTTCTATTCCTAAGTATTTAAGTTAAAGTTAATTATAAGGGCTTCTATTAACTTATTAAGAGACTTCTCTACTTTTTTTTCTTTAGAGTCTAAGATAAACTAGTTAATCCGTCTGTTAAATTTCTTCTTAGACTTATTATATTCTTCCTAGGTATACCTTATAAACTAATATCCTTCCTTACCGTATATAAAGTACTTTTAGCTAGTTTGTCTATAGGGGTATACTTTTATATGGGAGTTATTATAGGGGTTATGGGTAGGACCTGGTTAATATAGGTACTGCTAGCAGTAGCGGCGGTCTATAAAGTAGGCATCTAAGTTTGTTTATAAATTTTATAGGTCTGTAATAAAGGCTTAAGTACTATTTAGTGGGTTTAAAACATTATATATTGTAATAGAGGACCGTAAATTATTAATAAGGCTAGCTATAGTATCTATAGGTTTATAATAGTCGTATTTATAGGGTTCTACTTCTTAGTAAGCTATAATAAGCTTATTATATAGGAAGTCGTCCGTTTAAAGCTTAATATTAAGGCCGTACTATAGGTACTAGAGGTCTTTAATAAGAATTTACAGGCATTCTATAATCGATTTTTCGGTATTCTTATTAATTACAGTCCGTAACTTAATTATATTCTATTAGGTAAGGATATTACGCTTATATTCTAGCCCTTTAAAGTAGTTATATATAGCCTTATATAGCTTATTAAAGGGAACACTAAGGGGGTTACTCTTAAGGTTAGTGTAATAATAGTTAAGGGCTAGGCCGCGTAGTATAGTAGAGTAGGCTTAGCTAAACTTCTATTTAGGGATATTAGCCTTTTAATAGAGGTCCGTAAAGATAGTTAGTTTAAAGTTAAAGTTATTATTTTTACTGCTATACTTAGATTCGTTAGTATAGAGCTTAGCTAGGTTAGCTAGCTCCTTACTATAGGTCTTTACTTAGGTGGTTTATAGATCTATAACTTAAGTAATAAAAGTATTTTAGTCCGTATTTTGATTTATAGGGGTATTACGGTCTATAATTTAGGTTATAGGTATATTACAGTCCGTAACTTAAGTACTAAGTATACTTTAGCCTATAAGATTAATCCTAAAACCGCTTAGGTTTATAGGATAAATTTAGTTAAGTAGGTTATGTATAAGGCTAGCAATCCTATTAAGTTTAAAAGAAGTAAATAGTCTACTAGTGGCTTTAACCTAGTCTAGGATTTCCTCTTTAGTCTATTTTATTTGGTCTATTTTATATATTATATTATATAAAGACCGTATAATAATAACTCATTTATCCCTTTTAACCTATACACCTTAGTAACGTAAAAGGGTTTATAGGTTATAGATAGTAATAAGATTCTTTTCACTACATATACAACCTTACTAAAAGGTAGCGCCACACTTCAAAACTTACGCATACCCATCTTACTATTAAAAACAATCGATTTTCTAACTTTTAAGACCTAATTCCTACTGCCTAGCGAGCTAGATGTGGATTTATTTGTCGTTTTACACCCTTTCCCCTAATAGAAAATTCTTCTTAGGGTGGTCCTAGCTTATAAGTGAGGTACGGATAGGAATACCAAAACCACAAAACAGACTTTTCCTAGGTTTTTCTTTTATAAAAAGTAAAAGCCTAATAAAATAGGGGGTGTAGGTACTTTTCTATATCTCCTTTAGTTAGATTTTCTTTAATAAGAGGAGGATTGTATTTAGGGCTTTTCTGCTAGTAAAAGCCTGACAAGTCCTTCTTTTTAGTGGTTTTTTCTACTTTTAATAGGAAAAGAAAATAACTACACTAGTCTTTTTTAGCTAGTTTTTCTACTACCTTTTAGCCTAACCTCCCTAGAAATCTTCTAGTAGGATTAGTAAGGAGAAAAGGGCGTAAAAGGAAGTAAAAACTAGCAAGGCTTTTTGCCTAGTTTTTTACCTTTGGGACTAGGAGATAAGAGACCTAAGGAGGTTATTATCTACTGCAAAAACTAGGAAACCCCCCTATAAGCTTTAAAATGGCAAAGACTTATAAGTCTAAAAAAATAAAAATAAAAAAAGCTATCTAAAAGCAAAACTATAGAGATAGTTAATGACATACCATCTACCTCTACCTCCTCTCCTCTATCCTCCCCTTGCCTATTCAATCCTCTAATCTATATAGGAAAAAAAAGAAGCTACTCTTAATCACTTTCTAAAAAAGAAAAAGAAAAGAAAGAAAAAAAATCAATACTAAAACCAAAACTAATGCTAAATAAGAGAGGGAATAGATTTCAGCCCTATACTCCCTCCTTTTCTTTTCCTAAATTAACACCTATAAAGGGCTCTAGAAAGCCTAACCCAGGCCTATAAAGGGCTAGAAGAAGAAGAAAAAGAAAAAAAAGAACAAGTTAAATAGTTAAAGGACTATACATAGAGTATCCTAGTAGGAGAAAATCTCTTTATACAAGGAAAAGAAAAGGCAAACGATGTCCTAAAAGGACTAGTAGAAGAAGTAAGAGCTCTCCATAAGGAGGTAGCTCCTACTAAGAAAACCTACGCAGAGAGGCTAAAGAAGAACCTCCCTTCCTCATCCTCCCTACTCTCCTTATCACTACTATCTCCTACCGCTTCTACTTCTACTAGAAGTAAGAAAAAGCAGCTATAATAAAGGAAGCTAGTCCTTATTATAGACTAAAAGGACTAACCTTTAGATACCTTCTCTATACGAAACAAAGTTAATTAACTATTTGTATTAAAACTGTAAGTAGAAAAGCTAGTTCTAGGGTCTATAGGTAGAACTAAAGGAAAATAAAATATTCTTTTTATAACTATAGAAGAGTATAATGTAGATTTCCTAGTTAAATATAAGGATATCTAGTATAACTACTTTACTTTCTAAAGAGCACAAAAACTAAACCCTTAGGTTTAAATTATAGCCTATAGGGTTCCTACCCTACCTTTTTTAGGAGAGGGAGGCTCTAAGCTTCTAAAGAAAGAAATTGAGACCTTTAATCCTATAAGGATATAAGGACTACCTAGATAGATTTTATCTAGTATAAAAGATATGATCTATAAACTAGGTTTAGCTCTATAGTTTTTACTATAAAGAGCGAGGAAAAAAGATAAGAAATCCTTAAGTAAAAAGAGATTTTAATTGTAGGTATAGCTACTAAGGTAGTAAAATACCTTAAAGTCTTTCCTACTACGCAGTGCACTAGCTGCCAAAAATTTGGCTATATAGGAGATAGATGCTCTACTAGGGCCTATAGATATTGTGCGGCTGTATATCTATCTAAAGACCACTGCTGTCCTACCTGTTTAATATTAAGTAGGCCTTATAAGCACACTACCCCTCTTTATATTAATTGTAAGGAAAAACACTTTGCTAATAGTAAAGACTGTAAGACTCTTAGAGCAGCTAAACTAATATATAGTACTAGCGTAGAAGGTTCTATAGAAGAATAAATAAAATAAATAGGATTCTAGAAGGAGGTAACTCCTAATAGGCTTTTAGGAAAAGGATAGTAGAGAGTAAAAGGATAGAAATAAATTGTAAAAGGATAGGGATAGGTGTTAGGATTTCCTATGGTTTTTTCTACCGTTTTCTTATTCCCTAGTAGTTGTAGTAACTTAGTATTACTAAGGAGCTATAAGCCCTTAGGGGTTTATAAACTATTAGGACATAGCTACTAGTGTGGTGGTGTAGATTGGACGTCGCCTACTGTCTTGGCATTTTCCTATATTTATAGAGCCTTTGGCTTTCTTTCTTCTTCCCTCTATTATATATATTACGACCTTACCAGTTATTGGAAATACACTCTTTTCTTTATTTTTTACTAACTGTTTTACTAACTGATTATAACTGACCGACTAACTGACTAACTGGCCGACTAACTGACTGACTGACTAATAGACTAACTGACAGTACCGTGACTTTCCTACCTTAGAGAGGTTGTACCCTCCTATACTAGTATATATTAAGATGCCTAGAAAGGATTTATATATATAGAACTATAGCGCTATAGCCCAGAGGCTACGTGCGTAGTATTGTATATAGTATAATATAACGGATAAAATAAAAAATATAATAAAAAAGTAACAAGATTATAGGTCTTAAAAATAGCTTTTATAAAGTCTGTAAAGTCTTTTTAGTATTACTCCTATAGGTCGTTATTTATAAGTTTGAAATATTTATATTTAAGGATTTTAAAATTAATATAGTTATTAACGTTAGGTATAGACTTAGTGTTAACTATTTACCTCTACTTCTTTTGACCTTTATTAATTTGCTTGCTTAGGTCTGCTATACTATATAACGTAATATATCCGTATAAGCTATAATGGATAGAAAGGTCTTATAGTGGTCCGTAAAGGTAATTAATAGGTCTATAATAGTTTACGGAAGGGTAAAAGGTTTTATAACGGTCCGTAAAATTAATTAGTAGGTCCGTAATAGTTTAAGAGGTCTTATAATAGTCTATAAAGGTAATTAGTAGGTCTATAATGGTTTATAGGAGGGTAGAGGGTTTCTATAAGGGGTCTAAAAAGAGGTTAGGGTATTAAGGGAGGGTGTAGTAGGAATATGGGTTTAAGGTTTAAGAATATGGGGGTTCTATAAAGGTTTGTATTTACGTCTATTATATTTTTAGTAAACTGTACTAAGACTTAAATAAGTATATAGGGTTAGTAATAGTTCTGTAATCCCTAACTTCTAACCTTCTAGTAGGTTGTACTAGGATTAAATAGGTAGTCGCTGTTATATATCGCTTGGGGGAGGTATTAAGTAATTGCTAATCTATACGCGCTTACTAATTAGTGTTTATATCAATTTAATAATATAATTAAGTTATATCTAGGGGCACGAAATACGTATAGTATTGTATGCTCTTTTAGATGGTGGTGACTATCGATTCTATTAAGGTAGACTACGTGGTCTATATACTAACGCGCCTCCCCCCTAATTAGTTAGTATATAAGTAGTTAGTGCACTAAACGCGTAAATACGCGTTCGTATACTAGGTGCTGTAATTATATAGTAGTAGAAGTAGTAACTTCTTAAATAAAGTAGTAGATTGATTAGATAGTGTAATAGGTAGTGCAATCCAATTAATTAGTTAGTAGATAGTGCGATCTGGGCTTATAACTATAAACTTTATAGTGTATAGGAAGTAACCAAGCGACTTAATTATAAATCTATGGAAATTAAGTGGAATATATATATAAAAGTAGACCCTAAACTCTAAAGTCTATAACTTAATCTTTAACTATATATAAGGTATATAAGGGTAGTATTAATACTATCTTGCAGCCTCCTAGGCTATAGTCTTATATCTTAGTATAGTACTAGTAGTCGGTTATACGATATATTAGGTTAAGATCGTTAAGGACTTCCTAGTAAAACTGCCACTTTTAGGGGCTATTAGTCTCCTATTAGGCGAAGAGTCTATTAAATAGGGTACCCTTTATACGCCTAATAATATAACTAATTTTAGTATTCTCTATAGGAAAAAGGTAGGCACTCTAAGTTAGTTTCTCGCGGATTTATATCTTTTAGTGGCTATATTCCTTACAGTTTTTTTTAAAAGACTAGGGGATTAGGGAATTATATATTAGACCTTATAATTATAGCTTAAGTTTAGTTACTATTATAGGGATTCTCCCTATTAGGTAAAGCCGCCTAACGCTAACCTTCTACTAAGTATTATGTAGGTAAGGTTATTAGAGGCGTAGAGACTTAGGTAGTATAGTATATAGTAAGGAGGTACTTAGTATTGTTGTAGATATACTCCTTAAGCTAAGACTATAGGTATTTAATTATACCCTCCTTTTTAGTAACCTTGGTAATAAGTATAATTCTAACTTTCTTTAATTATTAAACGTCGTACTTAAATATACGGAGGTTATCTTCAATCTCTTAACGTGTGTTATTAGTAAGTATATTACGGACGCTTTAAGTACAATGCTACGACTACTAGGAGAGGAGTCGGAAGAAGCTAGTTGGTTAATACAGGCACGGTCTAGGATAGAGCCGGTAGAACTATGTGACGAGGAATAGTAACCGAGTCACGTAATGTGATCTATATGATCTGTATAATCTATGTAATCCGCAATAGAGTAGATAGAGCACACGTATATTATATATAAGAAGGATTTTATAAGAGTACGGTATGTATTTAAGGACCCTTAATCCCTACCTAGATAGTTCCTTCTTTATAGTAATTCTCAGAATATAATTAGAGTTAATCTGTTAGGCAACCACTCCACCAGTTATTATTATATTGTTAACTTTAGTTTACATTACCTATACACCTAGCCCAATAACGAGCCCATTATAGTACTTACTACAAGGTTCCGTTACATAATTACTACCTAGTTACGGTATTAAATATAGAAAGTTAAATAACATGCCACCAAAAGCAGCCACTATAACGCCATTGACGGCGGCAACTACTTTAAGGTCAGGAGGCGACACCAGTATAGCAGATACTAACTTGCAGTAACCTATAACGGTCGGATAACTATAAGAGATAGTTAACCAGTTAATAGAAAACAATGCGATACTTAAATAAAGGATTAACGGAATAGGCGCAGCAAAGGTTAAGTTACCATCGATTAAAAGATTTTTAGGAGAAAGATTAAAGCTTAAAGGATTCCTTACGCAAATGCATTTTAAGGTTACGTAAGAGGGAGCAAAGCTAGCAATACCTATAGACCAAATAGCGTATGCAGGGCTATTCCTATTAGGAAGGGCACTTAAATAGTTTAAACCTTACCTTATAGAAATATAGGCAAATGGAATGACGACTACTAATTAGGATATACGGTATATGTTCTTAAGTTAGGAAGGGTTTATAGAGCGACTAATACAGATATTTAGAGATCTAGAGGTAACGACCATAGCAGAAAGGAAGCTTTAAGACATTATACAACGAACCTTAGTAATTAAATATACAACGCAGTTCTAAATGCTAGCAATATAAGTTAAGTGGAATAATAGGGCGCTTATAGCACAGTATAAATAAGGACTTAAGGCTAAAGTCTAGGATATAATTATTTTAATAGAAGATGCGGACACCCTAAGGGAGTTAATAGATTAAGTAATTAAGATTAATAATTAGATCTACTAAAGGGAACAGGCTAAGTAAGGCTAGGATAGAGTTCTATAGTTGTATAAGACGTAGAGTACGTAATGACTAAAGCTAGTTTAGAAACTATAGAAACCTAGAGGTTAAGGATTTAGTGATTATAAGACTAAGGAGCAGAGGCTAAACTAGGGATCTTATTAGTAGAAGACGTTTAGGCGGACTCTATAGTAAAGTCAGTGGTTTAAAGATAGAGCTTGCATAAATTGCGGGAAATAAGGTTATTTTGCGAGGGATTATAAAGATAGTTAGAGTTACTATATAATAAAGGGAACTAGACTAGTAGTAGAAAACACATACGTATAGAGGGATAATAGTGTACTACAAGGAACGAAAGAATGTTCAATTAGATGTTTTGCGTTTTATTATAACAACGCATACTAAATTTATAAAGACGCTAAGTATAGTGCAAGCTATTAGCTATAGGAGCCGAAATCTATAGAGTATAAAGGAACTAATAAACTATTACGTAGAACGGATATTAAAAACGATAAGTTTAATATAGGCGAAACATTTACAGATAATAAGAAAATAAAGGCAGTTTACTAGGAACGTATAAACCTTAGAGAAGTTATAATAGAAGTAGAGACTAAGACCGCTATAGAGCAAGGATTAGTAATAGGCATTATAACACCGTTAGATACGGCATCTATTACTTTATAAAATAGAAGGAGTAATATCTAGAGAAGATTAAGCAAGCAGATAACTGCTAGTGCTAGCTCACCACTTAATAAAGGTAAAAGGCTAAAGATTTAAGATTTTTAAGAAGAGATAAGAGGGATCTAAGACTCTAAAAATAGGATAAGGATAGCTTAAGGACCTATAACGGACGAAAACCAATATAGTATTAGATTCTCAAGACGAGATAGATAAGATTTAAGACTTTTAAGATAAGATGAGAACACCACGGACGCCTAGTTAAACTAAGGCGGGAGCTAAGCTTAAGTTAGAAGCAAGCTTAGGATTAAAGAATCTAAGGGACTAAGAATCCAGAGTATAAATAAGAACACCTATAGATAAGAGGCAAGGAGCTTCTTTATAGATTAGAGAATCTGCAATATAAATAGTAGTTAGGCTAGGAGACAGATATATAAACCCAGAAGACTTACTAGGGGAATATAGTATTTAGCCTAAAGATTAAAAAGTTAATATTAAGATTAAGAAGTATAATGACTTTAAGGATCTACTTATAAGACGCGAAAAAAAGAAACTATAGAGGAGTTTAGAGCGAGAATTACCTTATAGCAAGAATAGAAACTAAATAAGAGGTCTAGTATATTAGGATATATAAGGGACAGAGTACCCGTATAAAAGGTCACTAATAGGCTAAAAGTAGGCATATTAAGAGCTAAGTGGCTTACTAAACTAGAATAAGAAGAGGATTTAGGGATTCTAACTAGGTTCAAAGAACGACATATAAAAGGCTGTTACGACGCAGTAATAAGAAGATACTTCCTTATGGACGAGCCATATATACTTAAAGGGTTATATTAAAAGTAGTATAGACAATAACATAATGATAAGTGGGAAGATTTCTATATATAGTTGGATGAGAAAGTTATCTAAAACTACCTGATTATAGAAAAGGCTATAACTTATATTAAAGGAGCCTTAATTATAACGTCAAAGGATTTAGAGGAGTAATTAGAGGATTAGAGAAGCGAAAGATAAATCTTAATACCTGCGAACGAAGCTGTAACGCTTAGATTAATATAAGAAAGGTTTAAACTTAAGGATAAAGACGAGCTAAGAGTTAACCTAAGATATTAAGTATATTACACACTATCGTAAATAGTATGCGTGAATAATGCGTGTAATATGCATAGGGCACTAAAAGATAAGAATTGGAAATATCTAGTAAGGATACATTAGTTAACGGATAAGGTAAAATACTAAAATACTAAGTATATGCATAGTTGGCACCTAGTAGAAGTTTAAGAATAAGGGGACTTAATACTTTAGCCAGAAAGATTCCTTACGGAAGAATGCCTAGATAAATAACAATAGTGGGAATACCTAGAGAACACCTATCTATAGTATATTAAAGATAAAAAGCGAACTAAGTATTGGCCTAAGTTAGACTAAGTATAGGTAGGATTAAGCAGCTAATAGTTAGGAAAAGTAGAGGCCTATAGGACTAGAGAGAACTAGTAGTAGAGCCTTAAACCCTTAAAGGAATTTAAGGACAACACCTAAATTTATAAGTTAAGTAGCAAGATTAACAGTTTAAGGTATTAATAGATAGTGGAGCAATAAGGAACTATATCTCGCTAATAGTAGTTAAAAAAATAGAGTTACTATATAGAAAAAAGGAATGTCCTTACCTATTAGTGATAATTTTAGGAGATCCGATAGCCTATAGAGGAGGTATTATTAATCTTAAAACAGGACCTATTCAGCTAACCATTAAAGGGGGATAAATTAAAATGTCTTTCAATATATTACTATTGGGGAATAATAAGGTAGTGTTAAGAATGCATTAATTATAGGAATATAATCTAAAGATTAATTAGATTATAGGTTAGGTTAATATTAGGGATACTTAACGCTACAAAATGTGATAATAAGCTAAGTTGGTATAGTACTAAGTAGGAGCAACCTATAAAGAAATAGAAAAAGGATTAAGCTATATACTAAAGAGATACTATAAGTATAGTAAGAAACTATAGTTACCAGAAAGTAAAAAGCTGTTAGAGTATATAGCGTAGGACTATAAGATAGAATTAGAACTAGAAATAAGTCTAAAATTCTTTCTAATCTATAAGCTTACTAAAGAAAAAGGGAGAGCATTAAAAGAGTTTATCTAGGAAAACTTATAAAAGGGATATATTAGACCATCACAGTTATTAGCGGGTTATCCAGTACTATTCGTACTAAAGAAAAATGGTAAACTAAGGCTATGTATTAACTATAGGCAATTAAACAGTATTACTAGAAAGGATAGGTATTTTTTACCCTTAATTAGCGAAATCTAAGATAGGATAGGTAATGCGTAAATCTTTACGAAGATAGATCTAAGATGGGCGTACTATTAGATTAGGATTAAAGAAGGCGACAAATAAAAGGCAGCCTTTAGGTTAAAGGAAGGACTATATAAACTATTAGTTATACAATTTAGGCTTATAAACGCACTAGTAACGTTTTAAAAGCGAATTAATAATATGTTAGAAGAACACTTAGATAAATTTGTTATAGTATATCTTAACGATATTATTATCTACTTAATAACAAAAGAGGAATATAGAGAATATATTAAATAGGTTTTAAAAAGACTATAAGAGGAACAAATGCTAGTAGTAATTAAGAAATGCGAGTTCTTTACTAGAAAGACTAATTTTATTAGATTTATTATTAAACTAGGCTAACTTAGTATAGATCTAAAGAAGATTAAAGCTATAGTAAATTAGTAAGAACTAGAGAACGTTATATAGTTAAGATCGTTTCTAAGGTTGTGTAATTACTGTAGAAGGTTTATAGCGTAATAGTTAAAGGATATTAAGCCATTTACGCGGTTAATAAAGAAAGAAGAACTATAGGTATAGGGAAAGGAATAATAAGAGCTATTTAAGGAAGTTAAAAGGCTATTTACCTAGGAGCTAGTTCTTAAGATCTATTAACTCGGACTAAAAATGGTTATAAAAATAAATATATTAGACTTTGCACTAGGGGTATACTTTATATAAAAGCATTTAGATAGATAGCACCTAGTAGCATACTATAGTTAGAAGATAACACTACTAGAGTTAAACTATAACATCTATAACAAAGAGTTATTAGGTATAGTTACAGCACTAAAGGAATAGAAAGCATTCTTATAAGGTATAGAGAAACTATTTATAGTTAAGATGGATTATAAAAACCTAATAGGATTTCTAATAATAAAGGAACTTAACTAAAGATAGGTTAAATGGGTAGAGATACTTATAGAATACTATTTTAAGATTTAGTATACTAAAGGTACAGATAATATAAGAGTAGATACTCTAAGTTAAAAGGCTAAACTATAAAATAATAAGAAGCTATTAGGGGCTTTATTATAAAGAGATATAGATAGATTAATTAGGTATAACCATCCGAAAATTATAGCAACTTAAGAAAATAAATTAAGAAAAGTCTATAAGATATTAGGAAGCTTTTAGGTATAAAGAATTCTAGAGGCACAGCTAAAAGATTTATAAATAGATATATACGAAAACTAAAAAGTCAAGTATATCCTAAAAAGCATAGTAGAGTACTTTATAGAAGATTTTTATAAGGGATTAACCTAAGGATATAACGGAGCTATAGGCTTAGTGTTAAGACTCTAAAAAGAGTATATTATTAACGGAATCTAAAGGATAGCTAAAAAGGTTACTAAAGAGTATCTAAATTACTAAAGAAATAAACTAATAAGGCATAAGCCATATAGAGGGCTATAACCTATTAAAATACTAGAGAAACTATAGGAGGTTATATTATAGGACTTTATTATTAAGTTGCTAAAATTAAGAGATCTTATTATAGGATAAGATTATAATATAATCTTAGTAATAGTAAATAAGCTTACGAAGTAGGGATACTTTATAGCGTATATAGAAGAAATATCAGTAGAAGATATCGCTAGAATCTATATTAAGGAAGTATTTATAAAATATAAAGCACTAAGTAAAATTATATTAGATAGGAATCTAAGATTTATAGCAGTATTCTAGGAGGTATTCTTAGCGGAATAAGAAGTTAGAGCAGCAACTTCTACTACATATTATCCGCAAACAGACAGTTAAATAGAAAGATTAAATTAGATACTAGAACAGTATTTAAGATATTATATTAATTACGTATAAAACAATTGGATATTATTATTACTAGTTATATAGTTTATATACAATATAACACCACAAAAAGAAATAGGTACGTCACTATTTAAGGCGAATTATGGATATAAGCTAAGAATATTATTATCACCACGTTAAGTAAAGAAGATAAGTAGTATAGCTAAGTAAAGAATAGAGATATTAATAAATCTTTATAAAAACCTTACGGAAATAGCTAAGGTAGTATAGTAAAAAATAAAGAAATATTATAATGCTAAGAGATCTAAGGGACCAGATCTTAAGGAGGGAGATAGAGTATAGCTACTATATAAAAATTTTAAGAGTTAATAACTAAGTAAGAAGTTAGACCACGTTAGACTAGGACCTTTTAAAATTATATAAAGGATTTCACCGGTTACGTTTAAGTTAAACCTACTAGCTAAGATAAAAATCTACCCTATATAATATATCGTAATGCTAGAGCTAGTATATGGAAATGTTAAACTACTAGTTTATAAAGCAGATATATATAAAGGACAGAAAGAAGACAAATAGTAAGTTTTAAGGATTATTAGTTATAAGGACGTTAATAATAAAATATAGTATAAGGTAAAGTAGATAGGCTATAATAAGACTACCTAGAAACCACTAGAAAATTTAAAAAACGCTATAGGAAAGGTATAGGAGTATTAGAAGAAAACAGGTTAGGTAATATTAAAGAAAGATTACTAAGAAATAAGTTACCTAAGGGGGACCTAGGAAGAGCGACTGCTAAACTACTTAGAGTTATTCCCTTTACCGGAAGAGAGTTAGTTCTCTTATTACTAAGTTCCTATAGACCTTATTCTATAAGTTTCTACTCCTTAAAATAAACCTTTTTATAAACCTATTTAAGACGCAGAAGATAAGTAAAGGCCAAAAGACGAGTCTTAAGGGCACGCTGTTGAGCAGCTGTAGCCTCTTACTCCGCCTCTTGCGATTAGCATAGTTTATTAAGGGCGCTTAAGAGCTTACCATTAAGCTTTGCAGTAGTAGATTAAACACAAGACCCTATAATAAATTACTTAGGGAACTTAAAGACTATTAAAAGTCATAGGATGTATATATTTAGCGTTAGAAATAGAGTAAACGTCGCAAGACAAATAAATATTCGCTTTAGTGCACTTTAAATAAAAGAAAGGTTGCTAAGATAAGGGACTTGCCAGCGCAACGTAAACTAACCCCTCTTTCACATAATAAGAATATAGAGATAGTATTATCTTACCTAGCAACAGAATAGTAGCAATAGTGCGAGTATATTAAACTGTGGAGGAAAGAGAAGTTACTTTAGGTATAATAAGTAACAATATTAACTAAATTAATTAGACGGATATTATACCTCTAGTAAATAACTTAGAGATATTTAGAATCTTTAAGGACGAAGATAAAGAGGAGGGAGATGGTATTACGGACGCTTTAAGTACAATACTATAACTACTAGGAGAGAAGTTAAAAGAAGCTAGTTAGTTAATATAGGTACAGTTTAGAATAGAGCCGGTAGAACTATATAATAAGGAATAGTAACTAAGTTACATAATATAATCTATATAATCTATATAATCTATATAATCCGCAACAAAGTAGATAGAGCATACGTATATTACATATAAGAAGGATTTTATAGGAGTACGGTGTGTATTTAAGGACCCTTAGTCTCTACTTAGATAGTTCCTTCTTTATAGTAATTCTTAGAATATAATTAGAGTTAATCTATTAGGCAACCACTCCACCAGTTGTTATTATATTGTTGACTTTAGTTTACATCACCTACACACCTAGCCCAATAACGAGCCCATTGTAGTACTTACTACAAGGTTCCGTTATAAAGTACCTTACTAGCTTATAAGTCTTAGATAATATTATAATCTTAGGTAGTACGTAATTTAGCTTATATAAGCTTTAGGTAGTAGTTCTATAAAAGGTGGTAGTATTTATTAGGTTCTATACTACTATTTATATAAATATCTTAACGTCTTATATTTTAATCTTAATAAGTAGCTGCCCTTTTAGTTACTTTCCTACAACTATATATTTAATAAAAGATAAGATATTACTAGTATCTATCTTATTAAGATTATTACTATAGCCACCTATATTAATAGGGGTATACCTATCTTACTAGGCTAGTTAACTCTTATTATCTTTAAGGTAGTGCTAGGTACTTAGGTATACTTATAGTTATAACTCTTTTAAGCCGCTAGGCTTCCCCTTTGGGGTTAGGGCTAGGGCTAATAAATTAAATTCTCCTAGGATTAATTAGCGTTATAGGTTAAGTTAAGGTATTAGGTTACTTTTTAGGCTTAATATAGTAACTAGTAAGGAATATTATCTTACTATTATAGTTTAAAGGTTGCTTATAGATACGCTGCTTTTAGTAGCGCCTATAGTATTATAGAGACGTAGAATTAATTATAGGCTAGGTATTAGTAGTAAAAAAGGCGTAATATAATATTATAAGACGCGGAGTAGTAGCTGCTAAATATATGTATTTGAGGAGTCTATAAGACGTTACGCGATTAATTATAAGGATTAAGGGCGTAGAAAGATAATATACTACACGTAGCTAATGTAAGCTATATGTGAAGCGTATATAAGGGCACGGGGTTCCGCTAGGGAGTCTCCTATAAAGGCTCCTGCGGCGGCGTTCCGTAATACCTAGTTATATTTATTACATTTAACTCTTTATATTAAAGCCCAATTTAGTAATACTGGCTCTATAGCTAGTAGGAAGTCTCTAATTATATAGTTGCCTTATACGTTTAGCAATTTAATCCTCTAATAGTTGTTATACGTCTTCTCCTACTATTATTTTTTATCTTTTATTTTTTTATATCTATTGTATTATACTACGTACAATACTATATATGCAGCCTATAGGCTATAGCGCTCTAGTCCTATATATATAAATCCTTTTAAGGCAGCTTAATATATACTAGTAACTAAGTAAACACTTAGGCCTAAGTTTAAAACGCTAGGGGAGCTCTAGCTACTAGTGTTTTTTCGTTATAGTATTTTGCTTACTATAATCCAGTTCGCACTAAGAAAATCGCACTAAGGAAATCCTAGCTCTTTTATCTATTTCTGCTATATTCTACCATTTCTAGAGTAGAAAAAGCGCTTTAAAAGATAGACTTTACTTTTAATAAAATAGGTTCGTATATAAAAATAAGAGAAACCTAATAACTTGCTAGCTTGGAAGCAGCTACTAATTACCCCTATATAACTTTTTAATTCTATACCCTATTTCTTCTCCTTGCTTAAGAAATGGATAAGGAATTAATAATTAATAGTTACTCTCCCTAAAAGTAGGCTATTAATAGTATTTTATAAGGGCGAACCTTACTATATAAACCTACTCCCGTAGGAAAATTTTCGTAAGGTTGTCTATATAGGGTATAAATACTAATTCGCCTATACACCTTATATTTAACGTGCTAATAGTAATACGGGCCGGCCCCTTTTTCCCTACTATAGTAGCCACCCTAGTAGTGTATCTGCAGTATGCCTATGGTGTAGTTGTTATAGTTATTATAGTTATTATCTATAGCACGGTGGCTCGATGACCTATAATACGCCTACGGTAAAGGTGGTACTGCGGTAATAGCTGTACGCCTATAGTAAAGGTAGTACTACAGCAGCGGCTATACGTCTGCGGTAATGGTGGTAGTAGTAATTATTTATATCTACGGTGCGCTTATGGTACGCCTAGTTATCTAGCGCGATAGCGTATAGTATATCTGCGGTAAATTAGTAGGTTAGTTATCTGCAGTAGATAAGTCGTCTATAGTGCGTTAGTATAGTGCAGCGGTGTCTGCGGGTCTGCGGTGTATTAGTTGGTTGGTTATAGTAGCTAGCGTTTAGTATACGTGTCTAGCATTACGCGTTTAGGGACGTGTCTTTTAGGGGCTATATATTTTGCGGCACCGTAGCGACGACAGTAGGGGATGAAAGGGAGGTAACGGCTCCTACTATTATAGCTAGGCTTTAAAGTTTTAGTTCTTTAAACCCTTCTTAACCTTAGCGTATTAAGTAGATAGATAGAGTTTACGTACGTATAACCCTCTCCTTAAGAGCTACTAGCGTATTATATACTAAGTCGATACCTAGTATATAGGTATTAAGGTTTTTAGCCACTATACTAATAATATAGCTTTAAGAGAAGTTAAAGCTAACTTCTGCTTCTTATATTCCTTTTCTATTATCTTATACCTCTTATAAAGAATTTAAAGCTTATCCTTCTTATCCTTAAAAAGGGTTATATATAATATTATTTCTAGCTTTACATCTAAAGGCTTAGGAAAGGTTGGTTTAAGCTATTAAGGCAAATTATCTCGTCTAGTTAAGGGGTTGACGTACTTCTATACGTTTTCTATTTGGGCTTAAAGCCTAATAAGGTTAATCTATTTATCCTAATTAGCTTAACTTAATAATATTGCCCTTATAGTAATAGCCTAGTATTACAGAGTAAGTATAAGCGACGATAATATATAGCAAGGTAGATATTATTAAGCTATATATATAAACTATATAAGGAAGTCAAGACGTTACGTAAGAAAAGAAGGTAAGAAAATAGGAAGAAAGGGTCTATATTGTTAACTTAGTTGCTTAGTTAATACGTATATACAGCAGAATAGGATTTAGGCAGCTGTCCTAGCAGAACTTAGTAGGATTTAGTAGACTTAGTAGAATATAGTAGAATATAGTAGATTGCCGTAGATTGCCATTAGATTGCTGTTAAATTACTATTAGGTTACTGTCTTATAGTTAGTCTCTAATTGCTAAGTTAGTAGAAATAGGTAAATGTATATAAGGTGTTACGGGGGTGTCCTATAATAGTACCCCCCCTTTAAACTCGAGCTTCTACAAAATAGGGCTGTGGTAGTTCTAGGTAAAGTTTATAAAAGTCTTCTGCGGCTTATATAAGTCCTATAGAGTTAATAGGTTCCTATAAGGGCTTAGTATAGCCTCTCTACTTTATAAGATATATGTATTAACGTTTCCGTTTATTATACTTAATATTATTAATTCTTTTAATAAAGTACTTATCCTCACCGTCTACTTTAACTAGTGGGGGAGGGTCCTATATTTATTTAGGCAGGGCGTTTAATATGGTGGTAGTAGGGTAAAGAACTGACGTATAGAATATGGGGTGGATTTTAACCGTATCTAGGAGCTTTAGTTAATAGGTATAAGGAGAGATAACCTTTTTAACCTTATAAGGGCTAGTATTCTTCTAATTAAGTTTCTTAATAGGTCGTTTTATATTTAGATTTCTTATATCTAGCCAGACGAAATTATTAATTTAGTAAGCTTATGCTAGGGTTTATTTCTTATTCGCCGCGGCTTTATAAACAGATTAAGCCTATATTATTTCATCAGTAAGGAACTATTATAGTTCCTCTACCTTCTCTACGAATTTGTTTACTTCTATAACTTATAAGACGTAATATATAGGGTGAGGAATATTACTAAAGGGTTTAAAACCTATTTATAGGTACTAGCCGTAATTGGCTAGAAATAGGGAGACTTTCGTAGTTTCCGAGACGGAATTATTTATAATAAACTTGGTAAATACAAGCTAGTTAATCTAGTTATCCTATAAATATAACGTATATATCCGAATATACTATTCTATTATAGCATTTACGTATTCCATTTAAGTATCTATTTTTAGGTAATATATAGTAGACAATAGTACTTTAATATAAAGTTAAGTAGTTAGTTCTTTCCAAAATGCTAAGATAAACTAGCTACCTCTATTAGAGATAATTGTTTTAGGGAGTCCATAGAGTTTCTATACGTAATTTAGAAATAGTTAGGCAACGATAGGCGTTAATATATTAGGGTGGGCGATTAAGTATCTTATCTTAGATAGTTAGTCTATAACTACTATAATGTTTATACAGCTTCTACTTTTAGGGAGGTTAATAATAAAGTTAATTAAGATATCTTTTTATCTTCAGTCCGGAATAGGTAGTGGCTTTAAAAGGCCGTTATATGTCTTATGCGAGGCTTTAGCTCGTTAGTAGGTATAGCAGCTAGAGATATACCTTTGTGTTATATTATATATATTTAGCCAATAATACTCCCGTTAGAGTAGTTCTAGGGTCTTTCTTTAGCCTAGGTAGCTAGTAGTAGGTAGATTATATACGTGTTTAAGGAGCTTAAGCTTAAGCTTATTATAATTAGGGATAACTAGACGGTTCTAGTAATATAAGCGGTTTCCGCAAGCTTCGCATTTACTTAAAGAAATCTTTTTAGAGCGTCTAACGCTATTTTAAATTACCTTAAGCATTTCTTAGATAAACTTATTATTTAGGTATTTATTAACTATAATCTGTTTAATTAGTTAATTAGTTATTTTAAGGACGTATACTATAAGGTCTTTAGTAGGAGGGTTAAATAGTTTAGGATAAAGTAGCGTCTAATTTCGGTAAGAGCGCGCTTCTTTTAATACTGGCGCGTCTTATAAGCGTTAAGTTAGGGCATTAAGCTTTTAACCTTAAACGTCTAGGCGGTATGTAATTAAGAATTAGAAATGTAATAGATATTATAACTAGCGGGTTTAATAATAAATTAGCTGTTTTATAGTCGTAAAGTATTATAGGTTCTTATAGTTGCTAAGGACCTTAATTAAAAATTCAGCGCCTTCTAGTTTAGGTCGCTATTGCTTAAAGCATCTAATAATAGCTAGCAATTCTTTATCGTAGATTTTATAATTATATTTGGTAGGGCTTAGTTACTTTAAAAAGAATACTATAGGGTATAATACTCCTTCTTTATTATATTAAGATAGAATACCTCTAGTAACGTAATTAGATAAGTTAGCTTCTATAACACTCGTTTATTCTAGGTTAAAGTATTAAAGTACTAGCATAGTAGTAAATATAACCTTTAGATAAGCAAAGGCCTTCTTATATTCCTTATTAAAGATAAAAGCTTTATCCTTTTAGGTTAGAGTAATAAGGGGTAAAACTAGGGCAGATAAGTTATTAATAAACTATTAGTAGAAATTGGCAAATTCTATAAAGGCTCTTATATCCTTAACGTTCTTAGGTTCTTACTAGTTTATAATTACTTTAACTTTCCTTAGGTTTATTTATATACCGTTTATAGAAATAAGGAGTCTAAAGTATAGGACTTCCATTTTATAAAACTCGTATTTATCTATATCTAATTATAGACTAGCTCTGTATAGGGCTTATAAAATAAAATTAACGTATTTCTAATATTTAGTTAGGTTGTTACTATATATTAAGATATTATTAATATAAGCAGTATAGAAGATGTCTAGGTAGGGACGTAGGGTATTATTTATATAATGTTAAAATAAGCTTAGAGCATATGCGAGGCCAAATAGCGTTATTAAGTATTTAAATAATCTATACTAAGTATAAAATATAGTAAGCTATTTATCTCCTCCCACTATATAGAGGCGGTTAAATGCAGAGATAATATTAAGCTTTATATAGTAGCGAGCCTTACTTAATTAGTTTAGTGTCTCCTATATTAATGGGATTAGATATTAGTTCTTAATAGTAATGGCGTTAAGAGCTTAGTAGTCTATATAGAAGCGTAGACTACCGCCAGGTTTCTTAATAAAGATTACTGGTACGGCTATAGGCGACGAGCTTACTCTAATAAATTCTTTACTTAGGTTCTTATCTAAATACTTTTATAGTACTTAGAGTTCGTTTTAGGATATCCTATTTAGGGGTCTAAATCCAGGCTACTTTCCTTCTTTAAGTATAATCTTATGGTTATATAATTAGTGTTCTAGTAGCTTATTAGCTTCCTTCCATAAAAATGCCTTTAGGCGGTTATAGTACTCTACTAGTACCTTCATAGTAGGGTTAATGTTAGTATGACTTTTATAACGTGCAGAATACATATATTACAATGATATGTACTATATGGTGTTATAGATGGATGATTCTCTAAGATCTACGCGTCGCGAGAGGTAAGGCTTGTCGCGTGTTCTCCTGTGACCTCCGTCAACCAATTACGATTTTCCATGCCCGGCATAGAAACTCGCCATTAGCTCGCTTACTACTAGCGCCTTAGCCGCCCTCACGATGTGTCTAACACTTCTAGCTATATTAGGAATACTTTAGAAAACGTGAAGATCCGGTATCCTATAACTGTGTAATTCAAAAATCCATATACGCACTTCTCCTTCCTTCCTTCCTTACTGTTATAGTATAGGTTATAATAGTACCAGGTAGTGTTACAGGTGCAGGCAGATTGCCATAGGTTGCCGCAGATTGCTATAAGTTGCCGTAGGTTGCGGTTACGTGACATAGAGATTATATACACCCTCTTTACCATATTTACACGTCGATTGACTAGGTTACTAATATAGTGCGTTCTACCTATTCCACTGTCTTTAACTTAATTTAGTTTATATTAATAAGTCGCTTAAGGGCTGATAATGGTTTGCTTTTAGTTATAGCGTCCGCAGGGTTACTGTCTCCGTTAATCTATTTAACTTCCGCTATTTCGCGTCTTTCATATAACTGGCGTAGGCATATAATATTAATCATAAGTCTCTTCTCTTATATAGTTCCTAGTTTAATAAGGCATTTATAAATTAACTTAGAATTAGTACAAAGAATAAGCGGGAGGCTAATATTAAGTTATAATTCGATTATGGCCTTAATTGCAGCGCCGATATTAAAACTATAGGCTATAGCATATAATTCGGAGGCTAATACGCTTTTAGTAATTCTCTTACACTTAACTGAGGACCAGTGGACAATGTTCGCCTTGTTTAATAAGTCTGCTAATACTAGGATATATCCAATCTGTAATTAAAGGTCTTTATTATTTGCGAATAAGGAATTAGTAAATATAAGTAGTTAAAGTATCTTTATGTCAAGCTTAACAAAGCTTAAGCCTCTTATTAAGTTCTTAATTTGCCACTAAATTCTCTTATTAAGTAGTTTTGCGTCTTTCTCGTTAGGGTTAATTACCTAGGCAGCGTAGGATAAATTAAAAGAAGCTTTAGGCTGGCATACGGACGCAATATAAGCTCCTCTTACTTATTAGGCGATATATTAGTCCTTAGGTGTAAGTGCTATATAAATAGTGCCTCTGGAACTGGTTGTTATAGTAGCTTCCTTAATATTAATAAGGGTTAAGTTCTAGCATTAGCGCTCTTATGTAAGCGTAATTATATAATCCTATTATTGGACAATGCCTCCGTTAAACTTAATTGGGTATTCTGGTGTAAGTTACTCGCGTTTTTTAGTTAGAAACTTAGCTTTTTTAATCTTCTCCTATTCCAAAGCTATAAAAACTAAGTTAGCTAGTAGGAGGGTATTATTAGTCTGTAAACCAACTATTCCGAAACTTATAGTATTATTAAGGTGAAGTAGGCAGGGGTTATAAGTGGATTGGCTTATATTTAGTTCTTTAATATAGTGGTTATAGTAAGTCTTAAACCAATAATTGCCTACCTTAAGAATGCCGTATAAAGGTCTAACGACCTTTAGAATTATGCCTTATAAGACTCTAAGTACTATATTAAGTTTAAGAGGTGCTTTAATATAAAAGTCTCGGTTTAGTTTTATAGTTAATTATATATAGGCCTATAAAATGTCTTATAAATAGAGATATATACTATTGTTCTAAGTTATGGCTATAATACAAAGAATAAGGCGTTAGCTGACTTATTAAATTATAGGTAATTAGGTTAGTATAAGGTCTTTCTTTAGGTCATTATAGGCCTATATAACTAGTCTTAACTTTTTAAAGGCTTTATTAGTGCTGGGGTTCTTAATCTTGTTAATAAATCTAGAGTTAAATACTTTATTGCCTTGTGGTATATCCTTAGGGTTAACTAATTTAAAAACTTCTTTCTTAAGTAATCCCTTGATCTCCTTCTGGCGTAATACTGTAAACTAATTAGGATTTATAAGTTAATTATTATCCTTATCCTATAGATAAATTGAGATATTCGCGGTATTTGCTTTAATAGGGTACTTATATGGTTTACCTCTTCCGCGTTTAACGGGTTAAGGTCTAGGGTTAGTTTAAGGTTAAGGTTTAGGCTCGGTTTAAGGTAAAGGTAGTTTAATATCGTTATCTTCTAGTTGCGTATCTTCTGTGATTTCGGGGTCTACTATATATAGTTTAACAACTGTGCTACAGAAGTTAGTAGGTCCGTAGGGGAGTTATATAGTATAGGTCTTATTTTTAATACTAAGTAGGTTATACAAACCAGACTAGTAGCCAGGTTAGCCTATAGGTCCTTCTCTCTATACTAATATAGGTGAGTTAAGCAGTAGGTTATAAATCGCGGTTGTCTTGGGTCTGTTGCGCATATTAAGGGCATTTATTACTTAGCGCTCAGCTCTAAGCTTCTTAACTTCTTCTATAGCCTTTTTAAGAGCTACTACTTGTTTTATAACCGTAGGATTAGGTGCGTTGGATTCCACTATATATAGGTAAGCTCTAAATACTAATAAGGTAAGTATAAGACTATTAGGGCCTACGGAGTTGTTAATTGCTTTAAAAGCCATTTGTAAAGCTATATCTTTATTAATATCTAGTAGTTTTATAATAATAATGTGGTATATATAATAAAGGGGGCTATAGTAACGTTCTACTATTCTAACTAAATTGTGGGCTTTGATAGGTATGCCTTTTATAACTGTTCCGAGTATTATAGCGTATTATTTAAATTCTTTGCTTATGAAGTTCTTGCCTATGTTATATGTAATAATATTAGGGGGTCCTAGGTATATGTTAATCTAGTATATTTGTAGTATATCCTATATATACTTAGCGCTAATGCTTTACAGCTATCTACCGGCTTAAAATTGTGTTCCTTTATTAATAATATATAGTAGAGGTGTGCTATTAATATATATAATATTAACTACGATTAAGTAGTTAAAGTTAATATTATTATATAAGGTAAATCTAAATCTACCAGGCGACTTTCTATGTTTTTAATAATGGTGGCAGTAACGTGTAAGATGGTCCAAAGTCTTGCTATTAATATTATGCCCTAAGCGTTTAAGTATTTATATAAGACGCTTAACTAAAGGGTAGCTGAAGCGATAATGTAATCGTCTTAATTTAATATTAGTTAAGTAGTAAGGGTTTTAATTAAATAATATAGTTAAGTAGTTGCATAGGGATATGTTCTAAAGGAGGAATAGATAGCTAAAGTAACATATAACTGGTACTTCGCTCTAAGGGGTAATTAGTATATTTTTTAGGTTGTTAAAGTACACTTATAGTTAATCTATGTCTGCCAGGCAGAGCAAAAATGGGGTGTTAACTTTAACAATATAAAACTTGATTATGCCGATTAGGGTAGTTACTTTAGTTAATCTAATTAATAAGGTTAATCCGATGCCGAATTGTATATTAACTATACCTTATATAGTGGTATTAAGTTATACACTAGTATTAAGTCTTTAGAATGCTAGGAATTGGCCGTATCCTACTATAGATTATTTAGATGCTTTTATATTAATTATTATGCCTATAAAGTAGTCTGCAGTATAGCGGGACGTAGATGTGGTTATATTGTAGGTAAAGGGGTCCTAGTTGGTTATAAGAGGTGTTATATTATCTATGGTTGTAACCAAATAGCTAAAGGCTTTATTAGCTAGGGTAGCAGCTATAGAAGTTACTTTATGCTGTTCTACTTAGCTGAAAGAGGTATAGAAGTGGTTAATGTCTAGTTAAGAGTTCTTGTTGGTTGCCTTATAATTTATATTAATAGTTAGTGCTTAGAAAGCTTCCTTAAGCTCTTCTTCTAAGTTAATATTATTATCTTTGTAGTTTATAATATATTAATTAAGTCGTTTGTTAAATCGGTTGTTAAATTTACTAAACTTATCTTTATTAGCGGTTCTGAACTTAGCTTTAGACTCTTCTTATTTTTCTTAGGTATAGTTCTATAATTAGTAGCCTTCCTTATTATATATAAAGCAACGTGGTTTATAACGTAGAGAGAAATAAGGGTGGGTGCTGTTACGGTTGTGGTTTTAGTCGTAAGTTCGGTTTTAATATTAGTTATAGTTTTGATACTAATTATGGTTATTCTCCCTTCTAAAGTACCGACGATCTATATAGTAAGCTTAAGTTTAAGCTTGCTTTGGGTTCTGTTTTTTATAAGCCGTAATTAAGGACTGTAGTTTATTAATAAGGGGGCCTAGTTCTTAAGGTGGGTCTAATATAGCGAATTGGTATGTATAAATTCCCTGGTAAGATATAATAAGTTTGTTGGTTAGGAATGGTGTTGTTTATAGTTCTGGGGTAAGGCCATGCTATAGTTAGGAGAGTGTATTAATTAATATTTAGAGGTAATTACTGGTCGATTTATCTGTGTTCTTATCTATTATTATCCTTAATAAGATTGCATTTTATTTACTAAGGTTTTTGCGTTCTAAGCTAGGGCCTTTAAAGAAATTGCGAAGGTGCCTGTAAGCGTCTTTAAATAAGAGATTACTAAGTCCGCTGTTAAAGTACTAGTTTAAGGCTAGACCTATTAATATAATTAGTAAAGCTTTATTATAAGCCTCTTGTGGAACATTAGATTGGTTATAGATGTTATAGAAGATGGTAAGTTTATAATTAAAGCTGCCATTTATACTATTGTATTTAAGTTCCTCTATATATATCTTTACTGTATTAGAAATCTCTTTACCCTATTTTAATATAGTTGGCATCTATAGAAGGGGAGCGGTTTGGGGTTATAGGGTTGCGTATAGTAAAGATCCTACTAGTATTCCTTTAGATAATAGTAGGGTTATAGTCTGGATACTTAATAGTTGTTATGGTTGAAATGGGGTTATATAAACTATTAGGTCTTATAATACTTTATAGTTAAGACCGCGCTTAAGTGTATTATTTATTTTGTTTAACTAAAACCTATTTCTATCTAGCTTATTATACACCTTGTTTAAGTTCTCTTAAGTCTAAAAATATTAGCGTTCTTCCTGGGTTAATTTAAATAAGAGTTGCGCATATATTGTACATTTCTCCTTTATATATATGTATACTCCTCCGTGTTATAGGAAGGTATATATACTTTAAAGGTGCTATGTATTTACTTTTAAAAGTATATTAATACTAAATATTTTAAAATCGTCTTAGAAGGAGGACTAAAGTCTATTATCTATTAACTTATACTTATTATATTCCCATAACTTAAATAGTATAAAGTCTATAAGGTCTTTGCTAGTTACCGTTTATATATTAATCCCGTTTCTCTATTATTCTGTTTCTACCTTCTAGTCTATAGGTATAGCCATCTTAAAAGAAATAAGGAAGATACGTAGAATAGTTTAGGGGACGGTTTAAGTGGTCGTTTAAGGGACAGTTTAAGTGGTGGTTGGGGTAGTTGCGTTCTTAGTATGGTCGCGTTCTTAATATGGTTACGTTAACTACTAGTATAGTGGTTTGTCTCTAGTTAAGGTGGAGCATTAGACGTCTTCTAAATCTAGGGTAGATTTAAGGTATTTCCGGGTAAGGTAGAGCGTTAGATGTCTTCTAAATCTAGAGTACTTTAATTCTCTTTAACTAAAATAGGGCCTTTATAAGGTGGAGCGTAAACGTCTTTTAAGTAAGTGCGTATCTCCTAATCTATACGCACTTACTAATTAGTGTTAGTATGACTTTTACAACGTGCAGAATATATATATTACAATAATATATACTATATAGTATTGTAGATGGATGATTGATTCTCTAAGATCTACGCGTCGCGAGAGGTAAGGCTTATCGCGTGTTCTCCTGTGCCTCTGTTAACCAATCACGATTTTCTATGCCCGGCATGGAAAATCGCCATTGGCTCGCTTACCACTAGCGCCTTAGCCGCCCTTACGATGTGTCTAACACTTCTAGCTATAATAATCTTATTAAATATATCCGCATAACGCCCTAGCGTCGTAGGGTGTTTAAAAGGATTTAAATAGGGGGTCCTTTATTAGAATTCGACAGCTTAGAGGTAAGCTTTAGTGGGGGAAAAGTAGTAATATTTACTACTTGCTTAATTTTTCTAAGCCTCTAAATAGCTGCGGCAATAAATTATATATTTTTCCGCTTTACGGTTATAATATTTCCCTTATAGTCACAATATTTAATTCTCTAAAAACTATTAATAAAAGCGATACTAATAATTTATTAGCTTATCTAAAATAATATAATATAATAATAATTCATTGCTTAACGTCTGATACGGATCCTATGCGGCCCACGCAGACTACTCCGTACACAGGGGAAACTTGTAAATTTATAGGAAGAAAACCCCTAATATGTTAGGGGAGGAAAAACCCTATGAGCCACCTCAGTAGGATAAAAAACCCCAGCTTGCCATATCCGTCCGTAGCGGCGGCCCTACGGGCCTACGGCTACGTCCTGTCCTCCTTAGATGTTTGAACTCCTTAGGAACTACTGCTTCCTTTACTAGGATATACAGTCCTTGCGATTAATTAATTGCTGTACTATTGTTTCCCATATCTTGGCTATCCCCTATGTGCTATCTCCTGTTTAACTATTACTATATACGCTATGCCTCCCCCCCCCTAAGGCCTATTGAAGGCGTAAGGGGGATTCATCTATAAACTACCACTATACTATACTATGACAGCGGGACGTGTATACCTGGGTATCTTTTATGCCTAGGCCCCAGTTACTAGGCCCTTACCAAGGGTTACCACTCCTTAAGAGGAGATAGGAAAACCGTACGGTGTTGTCTAGGCTGCTAGGTACTTTTGGTATTCAATAGTTGATAGCGAGTGACCGCATGCTCCGCGGGCGATTGCCCTAGGGGTTAAGAGGGGCCGTATATTTGCTTATTGCTTATTACTCGTTTGCATTCGCTCGTTTGTTAATATAAGAGGTTGTTGATGCTTTCTATTGGGGGTCGGGGGATGCTATTGAGTGCTATATATTTATGTTGGATCGTATAGGTGCCTTAATAGGAGAATAGTGTTGCTGTTATCGTAAGGGGCACTTAGTGGTGGTTTTCAAGATCTCACCATCCCATGTAAAAACTTTTTACCACCGCCCATAATACTCATAACCACCACCACTAGGTCGTATCGCACGCTGTGCGACGTCTCTGCGTTGGCTCTGAGTCTGAAACTTAGGTTCGTAGCCGTCACCACGTACAGGTGCAGAGTCC
>Ga0307515_10003127_pt1 | contig 34978 bp, 33 predicted proteins | sample 17_EM_MG_FD_194513 | JGI IMG/M metagenome (GOLD analysis project Ga0307515, IMG submission 194513) | Populus trichocarpa ectomycorrhiza microbial communities from riparian zone in the Pacific Northwest, United States - 17_EM | ecosystem: Host-associated > Plants > Roots > Unclassified | place...
TAGAAGCAGAATCCGGCAGCCAGGAGGGTCCAGGCCATCTGGGGGAAAGTGAACAGGAGAAGGGTTCGTCGTCCATAGGTATCGATTGTTCGGACTGCAGGCCAGGCGAAACTAATCGAATCCATCAATACTTCAGTTCCCGTAGAAATGAAGGAAATTTGCTCAGACATACACGTAGTTCACGAGACCGAAACCGAAAGAGGCCAGCAAAGCCTGAAAGGTTGTAGCACCAGCCTCGACAAAAATGGTCGAAGAATAGAAGGCGATGATGTTGACTGTTCAAGGAGTCGTGTGAGGACGTTGTACAAGGCCGACTCGGACCGGATTTACTTACTGCCGCACATTTGCTGACCGATCATGACGATGAACGCAGCCGTGGCGGCACGGCGGTTACGAGGGATCGTAAAGAGTTCGATAAAGCGGAAGATGTAGTTGCTTCGCTTTCCCAGGATTTCAGCCTCAGCCTGGAGCTGAGCGTGGATATAATAGAGGTCGCGAGCTGCAAGTTCTGTGAGCAGATTGACCCACAAGAAATTCGAGGATTTTACTCGCCAGCTTGTAACGGGGTGTTCCTTAACTTGACCAACGAATCGTAGGCATCATGGTAACGGCCCTTCTTAATATACCACCGCGGGGATTCTGGGCAGAAATAGACCCCGATGAGAAGGGGGATGGCGGGAATGAAGGCAGAACCAAGTTCAAGTCTCCAAGCAATATCCCCAATATTGTGCAACGCTAAATTGGCGCACAAGCCGAGGAAGATACCGAAGGCGACCCACATCTGCCAACTCATGACGAGACCGCCTCGAATCGAAGCAGGGACATTTTCGGCGGCAAAAATGGGGACCGTGGATGCTTTGGACCCCATACCGATCCCGAGCAGCAGGCGGCAGACGAAAAGTTGTTGCCAGGTTTGGCAGAAACCGGAGCCGATGACGGGGAAAAGACAAAAGATTGCGCTGAAGAAGATAGTGCCTCGACGTCCGAAGTAGAAGTTGATCGGATCGGAAAGCCAGCAACCGCTACGGAGAAAAATATAAACGAAAGCCCCCTTGGGAGGCGATGCGTGAGACGTACCACAAAGCGGAGGAGATGTAAGGGGCGGCATTCACCAAACCAACGAGCCAGTTGTTCTTGTCATAGTCTGGGGTTCCAGCCACGGGAAGAATACCAAACTCTCCAGGGAAAGACAAGTTGGCAGCGTTTGAACCGGTCTGATCCCAACCCCTGGTGAGGCACGCGAACGGGATCTCAGCAATCGGAGCCAGGATTTAAAAAGGGATGGAGCACGTACTGTACGGCAGCACCGACCGAACAGAGGACAACGGTAAGGTACAACACGCGAGGTTGGGACCACTTGTGCGTGATTTCTCGTCGGAGAGCAATCCTGTCGTCCTCGTTCAACTCTTTGATCGTTTCAAAAGAGGGAGGGTCCTGAGCGACGAGGGCACCCTTCTTGAGAAGGTCAGAGATGTCCGCCATGTCTCTCTCCTTCGCGAACCGCTCGACATCGCCCAAGAGCTGATCTTTCGGGATACCAGTCAGGGGGTTCTTAATCCTAGAAAAGGAGAGAGTATGTAAATCGTCATCATATGACCATGACGGCAACGGGGTGGACGGACCTGGCGGTGACGTTCTTGTTAAGGTCAACGGAATCACTTCCCCTCTCGGCATCACCTTTGTACCCGTCGCGGGAGGAAGTGCTCCTGTTCTCAGTGTCTGCCATGACGCGTAACGTCCAGAGGGGGGGGGGAGGCGAAAACGCAGAACAACCGCCTAAAGAATTACGCAGCCCTTATATTCCTCAAGGAATGGGCGACTTTGAAACAATTCATAATCCGCCCTTCACATACTAGGGTCTTCTCTGTGGAGCCAGATGACCTCGGAACAGTGATCAATGGCACGCTATTCTCCGGGAAAGGGAACTTCTGTGAGTGGGTTGATAGAGAAGCTTGATGTATCAAAGCTATGGAGTCGAGGTGGTCGTGATCCCGGGAGGATGTGGGGCCATCATTATCGAAGACCTTGGGGCGAGAGCGGGCGACCGTTGCTATCGATAAGCTCCACGAAGCCGCCCACCTACAAAAATATCCGTTCGGGTTCGCCCGCTGCGCACCCACAAAGATGTATGTTTCGTGAGACAAGACCCGGTCTCCTGTTCCCGCCCCAGGGTTGTTAAGAGAGTCAAGAGGGAGAGCTGACCAGTTACACGGCTGGTGTACTACCATGGGTGATAGTAAAAATAGAGCCCGCGATTCGATCGCGCGGGGGGTTTCATAAAACACACGAGTCGTATGGTCAGAGGTGTACCCACACCATCCCCTCATTGCCCGACTCTCGGGGTTCTCCCCGACTCATTACAAACTTTTGTACCACAGCGAGCTCCACAGGCCCAACAAACAGATGAACCTAGTATACAAGCGAGGAATGGTGGCTATCCGAGGTTTTGATTGGCTGACACCCTCAGTCCTCATTAGCCAGAGCGTCGAGGGGAGAAACCGAAAATGGCAGCTCGCCCGCTGAGTGCCGGGGGTCGTCACCGGGGTCGTGCGTGGCCCGTTGCGCAGAATTGTCCGGCAAGTTCGCGAGTGACTAATGACCAGCCAGCTATTACAATTTCCCAAACCAGAAGCCATCCAGCCACCTCGAGCCTACCGAGTATCGTACGGTCACCCTACGCGGATTCCGGGGTGCGAAAATGAGAGCGGATCTGCCCAAAACGGAAGGGGCAGCCGAAACAAGCGCAGCGGGGGGATTAGCCAACTCGAGAATACACCGGGTAATGCACATGGCTCGTCAATAGCAAACCTCTCCGTCTCAGGCGGCGTGCCAAGTCTCCGAGCTTTTCGACCTCAACTGGCCGGCACTCCCAAAATTTAGCTTAGGCGGTCGAGTGGAGTCACATAGGGGGCAGTGGGTCGCTTTGCTGATGCAGAAGTGGGTCAGCGGGAAATGCGCAACTCCGAAAACCACGGGCCGGAAATTGCAGTATCTCTGATCGTTTCGATCGCGCGTGTGCCTTCCAAGCAACTTCGGAAGTACGTCACATCCCAAGTGCCCCCACACCCTTAACAGTTCCTGGTGACGGGAGCGGGTGCCTTTCATTGTGCCAAGGACCTAACTTAAGCATGCCGACCCCAGAGATCTGAAGGAGGAGATTACACTTTTCCGGGCGAGCACCTCTAAGTAGACGGATCTTCTCCTTCTTGCATGTTATAGCCGGACTGTCTGGAAATGACGAGTGCACCCCCTTCGCCAGGCGAATGAGGGTTTACCACGGTGCGGGAATTATTGCCTCCTCTTGGAGGGCGGCGCGATCCGGAGGTATGAAAGATAACACCTCCGTAATGAGGAATTCTCAAAAAGTTCCCCTTGGCAGGTCTCTTCTACGGACAAAAGAGAGGATCCGTTAATTTAGATCGCTTATAGAGCACTTGTGTCTTGTCAACTCTCCGCTTGCCCACGATCAGATGTCACAAGGCCATGGTAACTAAGCGACAGGGATTACCAGAGACCGAATCTCTCGGAAGTCATCACCTTCTCCTGCGGATCCGATCTTTATACTTATACAGGTACAACACGGGACATAAATGAAAACGGGAACCACTTAGCAGACCAAAGCTATGCCTCGTGGCTGTCTCCGAAGACCTCTCCGATCCCGCGTTTCAGAACGTTTCCCAATGGATATCCGGCAGAACTTCCTTCATCACTAAAGAAACTGAATTATCAGAAAACTTGTATCAGAAACAAGAAGGGGTGCTGAAAGTGGGACGCCGGCGTAGCTCGTTATTCAAAGGTGGACGGTAACAGACGTTCGAGCGGGAAATACCGGCGTGAAAAGTGATATATAGATTGAATCGAAGGACTTACACTGCCAGTGGTGCGGTGCATCCTCATCCTGCCATTCAGATAACGGGTTATCATCATCAGTCAGAAGCCACTTGGCCTCAGGGTTGTAATCTTCGTTCGACCGACCGAGAATTGTGTCGAACGTGAGCTCCCGCTGAAGCAGATGCTGGAAGAAATATTGGCGAAGGTATGACCCGAGGTAGTCTTCCTCGCGAGGAGGGCGGAAAGTTATCTGCTTGGTTGCCCCTGGGGTGAGTGTGCACAGGAAAATCTGACGGTGTAACGAAATAAAGTTAAGACGCGATCAATGATTTGCACCAGTAATGAGGTGTACGTACAATGTTCAAGAATTTCCCTTTCAACTCTTCTTCTGACAGTTCCTCCATCAAGTCATAGAAGGCTCTACACTGACCAAACGCATGGAGGAGGGTGGAGAGTATGGCCCTAGAAGACTTGGACCCTGGCACTCCTCCGAAGTTCTATAACATTAACGTGAATCGGTATGGTATGGTCACACGCCGAGCACCACAGGCTTACCACTACCGCCACACCATCCTCCTTCATGACACCCTTCAAATCATCCCAAAACTCTGATGTGAATAGATGGCCAGGGACTCCTCCTCCGGAGAAGACATCATGGATTACCACATCGAATTTGGGCAGGTCCTCGCCAGATTCCAACTTCCGCTTCCTTTGCCATGTAAAACCACGAGCGTCTTGAAGGAACACCCTCCCTTCACCGGGTTCGGGTAGGCCGAAATATGTTCTCGCGGCGTCATAGACCGCAGGGTCGATTTCCACGATCGTCGTCTCGAATCCGTGATTCTTCAATGCCGTGGTCGCGATACCCACGCCAAGTCCGATGATCAGTGCCTCTGAACCAGACCAATCGTCGCCTCTCGAAGTGCTATTGATCAGTCTCACGGCCTCCTGAAGAACGAACGCAGAATATATCGAGTCACCCAGCCGATTCCCAGCAGCATCATACGTAACGGGGGCTGTATCCATGCCCATCGCGCGTTCGTTCGTCCAAACTCCCCCGAGAAGGGAGTGTGAAGCGCGCAAGTACCTCATCCCTGAAGTATTTTCGTCCCCAGGAGCTGTTTCCCCCACAACAATGATGCCAGTGACCGACTGTTTGGATGAGAGAATCGTCACGTTGCCGCTGGGGTGAACGTAGGGTGCCTTGAGCTGGCCGGTCCGGAAATGAGAGTGGATGGAGGGCGAATAGCGATAAGATGCGCTGGTGAGCAACATCAAGACGAAATACGTTAGCGGGGAGGGAACCCTTGAAATCTTTTCCACCCAGGCTTTTTTCGATGTTGGAGTGGGCGTTTTCTTTAACCTACTCTCCTTTCTCTTCCTTTTATCCTTGGGTTCTGTGTTTTTTGTGGCCACGGGCTTGTTGCCCACAAAATGAGCATGTCCGACCCAAAAACTGAAGACGGCCGCAGCAAGTGCAATGAACTACGGGCCAGGAGGGGACGCGATTGGTACTTCATGATTTGTCTGGAAAAGGCGCAACTCACAATCTCCGTGGCAGGTATGGTTTGGAACTGCTGCAAGGAATTCCAAAGAGGCTCAAGTGAAGGGAATATGAACAGTATGAGGGGGAGGCGGAACAATCGAGTAGATATGGTTTCTGTATCCTTGCGCTAGAAGGTACGACGACGGAATGTTCAGCGATTTGACGATGGCATAGTTTGAATGAACACGCACATGCAGACTCTGCAATAACGCAATCCCAGACACCAAAATGGGGACCAATACAAAAACATGGGTCACAATTGGTCCAACGATAGGGTCCCTCCACCTTGCAGTGTGCTTCCCGACATAGTGTGCCGTGTTCGGAGCGGCCGCAAGCAATGATCCGTACGCCAGCGCAGCCACACTGGTTGGAACATCCACGACGAATCCTAGGGCGGACGAAGCGATTGTAACATACGAAATGTATGAGCTGGCAGGTACTGAGGAGTATAACGGGGTGAGGGCTCGTTTGTATGCCAACAGTGCGAACGATTGTGAGAGTATGACAATCACTTGTCCGACACCGACCGACGCCAGCAGGCCCGACTGACCAGCGCTCATACTTGTTTTCCAAGCTGAGCAGGTCGACGAAAAAAATTAGGGTCAGTGGTAGTGGTGATGGTTGTGGCGGGCCGGATGGTAATGACAGCCTACTCCCGGTCGGTTACCCCCACCACGATGATACCGAACCGGCCCAGGAAATGTCACCAAAATGAATCCTACACCTTGCTCCACAATCTCGCCTTGCTGGTAGAAGCCCAATGGCCCACACCTATTCCTGCGGTCTCATCATGCGAGACGCTCCCTATGAATTACCTGCCGATCCGGGTGCCGTGGCTGCCCTTCTGGAACCACCGGTGTATCTGAGGCGTATGACACCTGTCTATCATAAGGAGATGCCTTGATTTGGTGAGAACTCAGTACCCAACGCCCGGCCAACCAGCGTTCAACGTCTCGCCTCGGAGCTGGGTCCTCTGTTCTATAACAGGTTCCTTGGTACGATCACCTTGACGGGAGATGTCGGGATTGGTATGCCGGTATCTTCAGCCTGAAAACAATGAGCCGAATTCTTGTCGGATTTACGACTTTCTGAAGCTTGTTGAAGAGAGGTCAGTGGATACCTCTGGTGACCACCACCCCACCCCCCTACCTGACCGTGACCGGTCCCACTTGACACTGAGTCTCCATGTGCATCATCTCAACGAACAGCGGACACTCCTCAAACTAAAGTATGTCGACCTCATCGCGAATTACCCCTGGAATCTCACCCGGTGTCTTCCCGGTGATTGTACAGAGGTTTTCCAATCCTGGGGCATCGGAATTCAACAGGTCTCGGAACATGCGATGTAGGCGATGCGTACTCAGCACCTCAATGGGAAACATTCCACGCCTTCGGTCCCTGTACCCCTCCAATATTAGCAGGGCGTAATGGATCTTATCTGAGGATCGAGAACGCGACGATGACGAGACACCTGGGGTGATTGCAGGTTTGTTTCGCTATTCGCTACATCCCCTTGGATCCGGTAAGGCGGTACCGGTATCGCGTAAAATAGCTATAAAATCCAACTTTTTTCGGATGACCTCGACAAATTGATGACAATATGAAGTCAAGACTAGTGGCTGAGGGCTGAGCGCTGACCCCTTGATGACAATGACCATCCGTGTTGGTCGGAATGGTACAGTACCTAGAGATAGCTCAGGTACCTCGGTCCCGCCAAATGGTGCGGATATACGGCTACGACAGTGGGCGGTTGCGGCTTTGGAGTGATTTGGGTGACTGAGAGATGTATTGGTGTTCAGGAGAGATAATCAAGTACAAAAATGCTCGCCCTAGTGACGCAGGAGACTAGGCCTTGGTGGTGCAATCACTCATTATTCACGCTCAAGATTCCACGGCGAAACGCTGTGAATTTATCTAACTCGGAGCTTTCATGCGAGGTATGGACAGATGGACACAACCGGAGATGGGATGGCTGTAGCAGCAGTGTCATGAGAAGTCCAACGGAGGCAGCATACAAAGCCAAGACTCACGAGAACAATTTTATGACCAGGCGTTCATGTAGTCATCTACGTCTTCGCAGCCTCCACCTCTCACACAAACCACCGTACCAGCAGTCTTGTCGCGCGCGTCGGGGATTATGCACTTGATATCTTCCACGTTTGGACAAGGGCATTGTGGAGGTGTATCCACGCACACCAGGGTATCGGGACAAAGATACGCAGAACAAGGAACTGGTCGCAAATAAAGGATTGGCAATGTCTCCTGCACGAACAGGTAGGAACTCACCAGCATCACCCTGTACTCTCCAGTGGTCAGCACCCGGAGGTCGTTGTTGTTGCCGTCCGGGGTGCTCGCCCTGGAACATGTGCTCGAAAAAGCTGGCAAACTGCGCAGCAGCCAGCTGGCAGAATAGCAGAATAGCGAAGATCGCGAGATACTTGGACATGCCTCCTGCTTGCATAAACCCTCTGGCGTGGCGGGGCGAAAGTGATCGAGCTCGAAAAGTGGACACGTTGCGCGCAGCTACGGTCCGGAGTTTCCGGTCGGGGATGTCACAAACTTCGGGATCCCCGACTCAATCTCATAAAACGCGGACAACGGAACACGGACCCATTTGACCAGATGCTTTCTACTCAGGGGGCCTGAATTTTACGGGGTTGGCTCACCCGGTAAAGGTCCCTGGATATTCGCACTGGCTGCTCTGGGCTTGGAAGCGAGCTATGCATCTTTAATTCTCTTTAGTTCGATAAATGCCCATCAGTACGCCCTTCATCCTTGCCACCGGGGAACGCCCCAGACACATGCTGCCATAGCGATGCAAAGGACGGGCTGTCTACCTGTGCTCAGTTGTTAACGACGGGGATCGCCTACTTCTGTCGACGCCGATTCGCTCGGGACAACCTTAAGCCGCGATTATTCAACACCGGTCGCGCGGAAAAGTACGTAGATGGCAAGGTTTGTCCCGCCCAACGGACCAACGTCGCCTCAGCCTTGGATCTCACTCTGATATGTAGACTGATGCGTCGCCATACTGTCAAGGCGAACACGAACTAGCTGCAATTGGCATGTGTACTGCGTAAAGACCCGCTCTTGTGGCGGAAAGGGCCCAGAAACTCGCACATCCAAATCGCTTTTTCGGTAACGCCTTGCGTCGCGTTGAACGCTGGGTGGTTTTATGACGGGTACCTCTCGTCGAGTCCTCTAAGACTTTTCAACCACGTGGAACACAGCAGTGGATGCTTCGGCTCCACGACCAAGTGGTGTCCCAAACGTGGGTCACGAGAACCATCACCAGTACTGTCGTCCGACTCCGGCCTGCTAGCCAAATCCTATTCAGTTTTTGGGACTATCGCCGGCCAGGTACAATGTCAAACAAGCTCGGGTACTGCTACCTGCCGTTGAATATTGAGGCCTGGGGGGTTGCCGATGGATCGAAGTACAAGGCAACATTCGGGCCGCAACCATACAACCCACGTCAAACCGTCGTAGCATCACTACAGCTTGATGTTGATCGCTGTTTCGCTCTTAATTTGATCCCAGGCCTCACCCGGCGCACCTCGAGACACTGTCCCCTCGGTTTTCCGTAATTTCAGCAGAGGCCGCTGATGCGAGAAGCGGGGTATTCTCTATCATTGGCTTGAGCCAAATCTGAGATTTCTTAGGGGACCACGGCAATCTCTTCAGAGACAGACCATTTCCGCATTCCCGGGTCCTTGCCCCGACGCATACCTACCGGCGATCTCCTGTGCTCCGGATTTTTTTTCTCTCTCTCTCTTGTACATAACTACTCGGGCGCTGCGGCTGGGTTCGGTTGGCCTCTCCTTCTTCTATAGAGCCACCGTGTCCGGGATACGCCCTCATTCTGTCGTTCAAAGATACGCCTCAGGTCAAGGCATAATTCACCACACCGATGGGTCCGTCCTCAGAGCTCATTCATTCCATAATCATCCTGACGGCGATGAGATACCTCACCGGTCCGTACTTCAAACCCATCGTCGCACACTCGTTCTACTAACAGACACCTTGGTTCCAGTGGTGGGGTGTGTCCTTCTGCTGTGGGACCACCTGCTGACGTTGAAAGATGAAATCAAGTACTTTTGGAGGCTGCCAGTGGAGTTCACCACCTTGATTTTTCTGTTCAACCGATACGTCGTCGCAGGAATCCTGTGTTGGAGCGTCTACAGTGAGTTTGTGGCGCTCTCGGAATGTGGATGATCTTATACCCGGACCGCAGTAATACTGGAACTACGAGGTCCACTGTCCCAAGAGGTGAGCCTGCGCATTTCTTCCCACACAAAATACTTACCTTTCCGACCCCTTCTCACAGATGTACGTCGAGCGGTCATTCGGATATCACATGCCCCTGAGATTTTTCCAGATGCCGCACCTACGTGTTGACCATGTCGTCCACTTTACTCGCAGCCGTCACGATCGCCGACTGTAAGTTTTTTGGTCGTCATCTTTTTCCCGCGGCTAAACCGGGAAAACTTCAGTGACCGTAATTTTTCGCCTTCAAGCCCTTTGGGGGGAGCAGACTGCCGCTAAATATATCTCGTTGGCTATGTTTATCGTTACCTACGGTGTGACGTTAGCTTGCGGCGGACTCACCGTGGACATCATTCAATGTAAGCCTTATCTCCCGTTTGACTACAGTCCACCCAGGAGTCTTTGGCTTGAGTTTAACCCCACGCCCTTTGCGCAGCTCAAGTCCTCTGGGTCCGCGAAATCAACTCATGCGTACTTCCCGTAAAACCGACAGCACTCATCGGAGTTTGGAGCGGGGCGGTGCGTGGGTCTTTGTTTCCGTCATCGCGTGATTCCGTTCCCGTTGGAAGTTGAATATGCGTTGTTCCGTCATCTTAGGCCACGTTTGATCTCTTCATGCTCGGGATGGTGTGCGTGAACGCGGTGAACAGGCCCTACCGAGATAACTCGGAGGTCGTTCGTAACCTACGTAGGGATGGGGTCAAGTTCTTCCTGGTAAGCCTCCTACTATCTTCCAGGTCAAAGTACAGATCTGATCTGTGGAAAATAGGTACTTCTGCTCATGAGAATTATCAATCTGCTCATTGTGATCTTCACTACGGTGAGTACGCACGTGTTTCGTCCCCATCTCCCCCTCCCAGGAAATTCTGACTGATATTTCTGAACTTCAGCCTAAAGAGCTCCTGATAATAGCTTTGTACGTACCTTTGCGAACCCACCACGTGAGTTTCGCAGTGCGCCACTAACTTCGTTCTACCTCAGCCTTTCATGGGCCATCGTATCGATCACACTCTCTCGGTTCCTCCTCATGGTTAAAGCCGTAGAGGAAGCCGCCCTGGAGGAGAGCGGACCCGCCATATTGGCCATGGGCCCCACACTGTGGCGCAACAATAGCGGTTACTGGTCGCGGGAGCGCGAATTTACCGGACTCCGATCCATCCCGTGATGCAGCCAGTAACCCTGATATTTATTCTGCGAGTTACGCGTGCGACGGTTGGGTAAATGTTGAGACGAAAAGCCGATTTTCGATACTATTTGTATCCCTGTGGGAAACAACCAAATCCAACAAATCGGCGCCTGCCCCCTCTATTCCCTCCCCCCCCTCTACTGCTGTTTGATTCCTCGCCTCGACGTCCCACGCTGCGCATGTTTGGATACCAGGCAATCTCCCTTTCCCCCTACGTTGTTTCGATTGTTGTTCCCGTATTATGCGTGTATTTGTGGCTAAGATGCTGGCACGCTCTTTCCTTAAATTATGTAACACACACCTTCATTCCGCCCCAGAGTCTGGTACCTTCGAGGCCTCCATAACCAATTGCAATTATCGTGGTGTCGATCGGAGGTAGTACCCAACGCGGAAGATCGAGTCCGCCTGTGGTTTCTGATATGATGAGCATGCGAGGATAAATTTCTGGGACGGGTGAGGTTCCCTAAGGTAGTTAGGTATAGTCTGTGCAACGTGATCTTTTCGCATAGTTACATATTGACAAGACAAATAGATCAGGAAGCCGAGCATAGTGATGCACCGCAGAAAATAGGAAAGTCGGGAGGTTAGGAGGGAGGAATCGCGTACAGAGGGAGGTCGGGGGTGGGGTGGTGGGGAGATCGTGGTCGGTAATGGGATACACAGAAACTAATCCACGCTCGAGGGAGAGGAATCTACCTATTGGATTGACACAGCGAGAAAGGGGGACAAGGGGGGAAAGGAGGAAATATACAGACAAGGTGAGAGCAAAGTGCAAAGCAAAAATGGTAAGCAAGCGTAGACGGTGACCGGAAATCATACGACGAGGAGAGGAAATGAAAACGGAAGTGAACAGGATAAGTTAATCAATCATCCGTCGTAGGCTATAGCTAAGCCGTGCTCGTGAAAGCCGTGGAGATCCCTGGAGGGTATCAAGGTCGCTTCCCTACGTCAACGCCTTCCAGGCGTTCCCGCTCTCCGTGGTGTCCCAGGCGCCTTCCGAGGTGTGTTCGGAATTCCAGTCAACTTCCTCTCGACGTTTGACGACTCGTTGGCCCGCTGAGCCTCCCTTGCAGCTCGTCGTGCGGAATCTCCGACTTGTGCAGGCGGCCGTTGCATGTCGATTCTTGACAGTGCACGTAGCACGTCTTGCGGGTCGGTCATAATCGGGTGGGGCTTAGGACCCTGTGGTATATGCAGTAGTCTGGGCGGAAGAGTATCGTTGGGTATCGGCGGGAGTACGCGTGTTGAGGTGATGGCGATATTAAGGTCCGCGAAACGCCGATCCAGTTCGTCCTCAACTGCGCGCGTACATTCAAGTGCTGCCTGAGACCGCTGATTGAGACCCTCCAGCTGTACATATAAGCATGTAAGGCGAAACGATGGAGTGCGGGATCGGATCGGACGCACCTTCAGTTCCATGTCGGCTAACCTTTCCTTCAATTTAGTGCTGGAGCCCGCACACGTCGGAGCCTCTTCGATTAGCCGCAGCGCCATATCCACTCCTTTCTGACCTTGAAATTGTAGAGGTAGCTCTCGACCCATCGCGGACCATAGCTCTGCGTCGGTAGCTCGTTGTTTTCCCTTAGCCTTGGCTGATATCAGTGGTTGTCGTCTTAAAGCGCTCTCCGAGTTCTCCTTGTAGGAGTTGTAGAACTGGGAAACCTCCACCCATGCTTGGTCCTCTGCCTTTGATCTACAGGATCCATCAACTGCCGCACACATGAATGAGATCCACAAAATGAACATACCGTTCGATCCGGGCCAAGAACCTTTCCTCCCTACCTCGATTCATAACATTTTGCTCGTTTGCCTTCACCCGCGTCGACGAACTCGTGCTAGTTTCATCACCGTGGGCGCTCGTGTCGATTGATTTGCCGACAAGCATTTTGATTATCCGTTCCTGTACTTGTCCGAGTATCCTGGCTCCTTCAGAGTTGAGTTTGGGTGGTGGGTCTTTCGCCTGTTGAGCGAAATGCGTTGAACTAGACGTGGGTGTGGTTGAAGCCCTGTGTGCGGACCAAACGAGGAGTTGTCTTGCTCGTTGCGATTCAGGTACTTCGGGATCGATATGTTTGTAAAGGGTGAAATCTGATACAGAACTGTGCGGTTGAGCTGCGAGCGTACAGTTCAGCGCATTTGACGGAAGATCCAGAAAGAGAATGCAACGCACCAATGATGCCTGAATTCTCATAAGAAGTGCTTATTCGTTTTCCCCGTGAACCAGAAGAACTCCTCCTCCCATTCACGCTGCCGTTTTCCCGCAAACTCTTATTTCGGTTCTGCTTTGGAGTCTCGTGAACATCGACGGGTTGTGTGGTGTCCGAATACCCAAGGGCCGTCCTTCTTATCGTGCTGGCGGCTTGGAGCGGGAAAGGGGGGTTCGCGAAACCGACTGTATCCTCGGACGCACGAGACTTCCGTCGCAGTTGGTCAGTCTCGGACTCCATCCGCTTCACATCCTCCTCTGCCTCTCCTTCATCTCGGATGCCCTGGGAAGAACTCGGTGGCTTGCGAGTCGAGGGCGTAGGAACTGACGTGGCTGATTTAAATCGTTTCAGAGGGGGGCCTTGGGCCTGGCTTGAGACAGATAGCGATCGGGATCGGGAGGGAGGCTGTAAGGAGGGAGGCTCTTGACTGCTCGTCTTGTCTGTAGATGAAGCCGCTCGTACGATGACGAGGCCACCGGTTCCTTCGTCACCACCATTAAGGACTACATACCGCGCAGCGATCAGCCTCTCGTTCGGCACACCCGCTCGATCTAAGACGCACATTTCAGTTTGTTTGACACATTTCCTTTGGTATTTGTCTGGAAACGAAAATAAACACGAAAGAAATTGATTGTGGTTTTTGAAACACGCGCACCTCTCTTCGTTTCTTGATGACCGCGTTTAGAGGGTTGTCATCGTCGGGAGTTTTCCGTTTGCCGGTAGTAGGGGCCACCATAGAGGTCTCGAGGATAGTGATGGCCTTGATCATACGTCCTCGCTGGAACGCGATCTGGGACGGAGTCGGAGGAAGCGGACGCGTCTGGGGCAGCCGCCGACCGTGTTTGCCTCTTCCCGGATGTAGTGGCAGTGAGGTTTCAACGCTTTCAGGCGGAGACCGAAATTTCAGGTCACGTGTCGATCAACAAAGGCCCCAGCTGCGCGACGAGGGATGTCGATGAACAGTAGAAATAAGTATACAGAGAGAGTAATGGTTGTACAGTATCCTTCTAATAGTCTGGTCGTTTGCGCCCCCCACAGTCGTCGTCAAAGGTCGTCATCCGAATCATCATCACCGTCCAACTCCATCGCTAATAACTCCCTTCTCCATTTCATTTCGTCCCTGTCAACCTTCAAAGCCTTCCTGGGCGTCAGTTCGCACGGCAGGCGCGCTTTGCGGGGACTCCGAGCATTGAGCGGCGTGAAGGGTATCTTGGGGGTATTTGGACGTCGTGGTTGATCGGGAGACGCGAAGGAAACCATTTGTAACCGCTTCGACAGCCCGGTTCGCCATTTGGTTCTCGGGTGCACGTTCTCCTTGTCGTCGTGTGAACCTCCCTTGTCCCCATCCGAGTCATGGGAATCGTTCGAGGAAGAATGGCTTGGGAGGAAAGAGGGGTTGGGATCACGATCTACCCAGACATCGAAACCTGGGTAGTGGATGTTTGTCAGAGGATTTGACGACGATGGGATAGGGAGTAGTTGAGATGAGGATGCGTTAGGGATCGGCAGCGAGGGATGATTGCGATCGTGTCGGCGCGGCGGGCAGGAGGGTTCCTGAAAACAGCCCTGAAGGAGGCGTGAAGTCGACGCGATTTTTCTGTCGCTTCGCAGTGGTTGACCAAAATCCAGCTTGCGTGCCGGACTCTGCCCCAGGATGCCATGGATGACTGAAGCACGGTCAGATGGAGCGATAAAGCTCTTGATTGTCTTCTCAGGAGAAAATACGCCTTCTTGGGCCAAGATACGTCTCTTTGTCGGGCTGAACAGGCTGGGCGTTCCGGGGGATAGGGGGCGCTTATTTGTGCGCCGTGGGGTAGTAGGAATGGATGTGAGCGGTACGTCAACGAACCGTTCAAGAGGCAAGTCGCGTAACGGGCCAGGTCGAGGGGCCATTGTATCGTGCGGATAGTCTGTGGGAGGTACGTTGAAAGAGCTGATAGAACGTGAGAGGGGATGTTGGAAGTTGAGAATAGACGGAAGCGAAACGCGCCCCGTAACGCGACCGCGTCTGTGACAGCCGTCACGCAATCTAATATTCCACTTTCGTTACAATGTCGAAAACACCTGTACCTGTGCGACTGAGTCTACCAAGAACAATGTTACCTGAAGGCGTCGTGAGATCATCAAAATCCCCGTGGAGAGCGGCATCGGATAAGAATGCGGCTGTCGTCTCATACGACGCCTTCAGGAGGGGTGATGGATTTGTCGAGATGCCGCGACGGTTGAATGGTTTATAACCACCTTCAAAAGTCTAAGAAGCGGTCAGCCCAATAATAACTTGGAGAGCGAGCGACGCACCATGTAGTCCGCGATAAGCTCTAGGTGGCGGATATCAACATCGATGTTATAGACCCCGAAGACGGCGCTCATCTCCTTCACAATCGCCGTGCGAGCAGCCTCCACACCATAAGTCCGCAGGATTTCGTCGATATGATTTGTATAGATATCGTCGACGCTGATCAGTGGATTCTCGGAAGAGGAGAATTTCCAAAGACCGGTGACATTCGAGCCATTCGTGGAGAGCTGTGAACAGACGGAATGAGGTGTGTGGCTTGAATCCACGATCAGGTGATCTTACCACGATCTTCCCTTTGTTATCGTCTCCCGCGAGCTGGAAACAGTCCACGATCCCGGGAATCTCTCTCACAACTGTCTTTGCACAGGTCCTTTCTACCAATCCAACGAGTAGCAATTTGGGCATATCCGCGCCAAACTTGACGAAGATCATGAGCGTCGTCTACGAGCACATCAGTGAATCCGACTTACCGTCAGCTGTATTGTACACTGTTTCGCCGTGAATTTGAAAGACGAAGCGGCGGGCAAGTTCAGGTAAAACAGCTGTTCGACACTGCTCGGTGCTTTGACCTTGGGCTTTTCTTCATCTCCGTCCATCTCTCCCCTCTCTTCCGGTTCGGCGTAGGTGGCCTCGATGGCCCCATCATTCAACTCCTCATCACTCTCCTCGTCCGACTCATATGAGACATGTTCCGCCTGCTGCCTTGCTCGTTTGGTTGTGTCAGCGTCCCCATCCCCGACTTCGCTAGCACCGTCATCTGCTGGGGCGGCCTGCTCGTCGTCCTCAGCCTCTTCAACAACAGCACCTCCGCTGCCCCTTGGTTCTCTCTCCGCCTTCCCCTTCCCCAAAGCGGATACCTGGTTCTTCAAGTCTGCATCCAACTTCTTCAACTCCATCTGGATCTCTTTCTTCATAACCTGTGCGAACTTGATTCCAAACGACCCCTTGATCTCAGCCGGGGTGATATCGTACTCCGTTCGATATTCCTCCTCGGGGAAAAAGTTGATTTTAATGGTGAAGACCTTGTTCCTCTGGCCCTGTTTTGCGACGAGCTTCTCGGTGACAACCACCGACTCGACCACTTGTGAGAGTGTGAGGCGACTGGCCGCCTTGCAGAACTTTTTGATCTCCTCCACACTGCGATCGGGACGGACTGTGATGCGCATCGACGGCGTCTTTGGTTTTGTGGATGCGGTCATGACAATTTCTCGCAAACGCGGAATACCAAGGGTGACGTTAGCAGCACCGTGTCCTACTTTGGAATTCAGAATTCACCCAAACTATACCTCGGGCAGACGTACCGGCAAAGTGGAAGGTGTTCAACGTCATCTGTGTGGAAGGTTCTCCGACACTGGGACCAAAAGTAAGTCGAATCGGGGTTATTTGATTAACAATATTACTCTTACCCTTGCGATGCGAGTAACCCTACGGCCTCACCAGGCTCGATAAGACTCCTCATGTACTTGACGTTCATCAACGCTTGGAACTGCGCTTTCCTTGCCAGGTTATGTTTCGCATTTCGCTTGACCTTCGGGAGCGTATTGTCTTCGTTCTTGTTCTTCAATAAACCATGAGGGTTCGCTTTGATGTACTCGTTCACCTTCTCTGCGAACTTCTCCGACGTTGCGCCCAGGTACCCACTCGGACTGAACTTGGTCAAAGCAGGATCAAAAGCATCCCTTTCCGACCTCCTCGATACTCCTTTCCGCTCGACAGACTTCCTGATCACCTTCCTCATGTACTTCAACGCTTGTTGATCGTCAACGTGACCGATGGCGTTCTGAGGTTGATACCTGTTCACGAACGAGACTTGGTTCTGAACCATAAACTCGAACTGGGTAAGGTGTTTCTGTTTCGTCACGTCCAGGGAGTCACCGCCGTAATGGAATTGGAAGATAGAGGAGTCGCTGCCACGAACGGTATGGTCATAGTGAACGCGAATGCCCTCCAGATGTTTGATGAGACACCGTTGGAGGTAGCCGGAACGAGAGGTCTTAACGGCGGTATCGATAAGACCCTCTCGCCCAGCCATACAATGGAAGAAGAACTCTTGGGGCTTGACTCCAGTCAGGAAACGACTCGCAACATATCCACCGGCGATCGCCTTGGTCTCGAACGGCTTGAAAGAAGGGAGCGTCTTTCCACTGACCATGACGGGCACACGACGACCCTCGAGTTCCTGTTGACCCAGAGCACACGAGATCTGTTGAGCATTGACAGCGCTGCCCTTTGCACCGGATTGCGTCATCGCCTGCATGTGGTTGTGGGGGAACTGCCTGAGAAGACCGTGGGGCATGACAGCGTCGGCGATGGATTTTGTCAGACCGGCCATCTTTTTCTTGACAGTCATATCCAACCCGGCCATCTTGCTATCATCTCGGGAAACCTCCTCCAGCAAAGCCTTAAGAGCCGGCCCACGTTTCTTCTCCTGTACTCCGGTCAACGAAGGGAAGTTCTCGACCGCAGCTTCGGTGCCGAACCCAGCGCCGCGAATGAGGAGTTCCCGTCTCCTAGCATTCCCCTCGGAGGTCAACGCGAGATCGTCCATTCGACAAGTGAAAGCACGGTGTTGGAGAAACTTTGTGAAGAGTCTGCTGAGGATCCCCAGGAGCTTCCCGGCGATTTCTGCGCTGTATACCTCGTAGACAGAGTGAACGAGACCGTATTCAGAGGCACCGAAAGCAGATTTGTCCAAAATACCACAGAGCAGTTCTCCGTCCATGAAGATCACTTTATCTTCCCCGGATTCTTTACCCCAAAGTGTTCCAGGAACCTTTGTCTTTGCATTCAGATTGAGACCCTCGGCTTTTGAAGGAGTGATGTTCTTCATAACCGTTGAAATCTGCAACGCGTTAGATCTTCCAACACACCATGGATCTCCACACGCACTATCTGTTTCCCGGTCCATAACGCACAAGGTTTGACGATCGCCGGGGGGAGGGTAACAAGTAATCCGCTGCGGTGTGAAGGATATTCCTCGGGTCTCAAGGCCCCATATAGGAGTTGGAAGTACTCTTCTCGCGTGAAGAACGTATCGCGATTCGTCATCCAAACACCGGCAACGACGTGATCCTGAATCAGTCCACGAAGCGGCTTTCCTGATGTCGGCACTAGGTACTGATTGTCAGTATTCGCAATGTATTCGGCCTCGGCGCGCGCAATCTGATTCTCTGATAACGGTCACGTGTGGGCATTCAGATAACTGGAGGGGCACTTACGTGGGAAGTGGATGTTCATCTCTGTCCAGGGTGGGGTTTACTACCGACGTGAGGAAAGTTTGAAAACGATGCGCTCACCGTCACCATCGAAATCGGCTATGTAACACCTTTTAGCGAGGCGGAATATACACGCAAACATCAGTCTCACGCACCATTATATGAATTACTAAATAAAATTCAGCAAGGGATCGACAATTCGAAGGACCGGGACACACTCACCAATTAGCGTAGTGCATCCGGATCGTTTTCTCCCCAAGTAAAACCCTAGCCTTATGGCACATCATACTCGGTTTATGCAGGGTAGGTTGCCGATTGAGAATAAGGATATCCCCATCCTCCAAATGACGATACACCTTCTTGTTCACAGCCCCCTTGGGAATAAACGACCTGGGGGTATTTCCGCTGGTACTCTCGGAAACCGTGAGAAGCGTGTTTGCAAGCGCCTTTCGTTGGTCCCTGCTGAGTTTGTCCTACAAAAAATCGTCGGCGACCCTGACCAACTGGAATGAACGTGCGTTCTCACAAGTGACTGAAGTCGGCCATCTTCGTACTCAATCATCTTCGCACCAGGATAGTGGTCTGGTCCGTTGATGACGGCCTGTCGTAGCTTCTCCAGGTTCGCGGGGATTACGGGCTCGGGGTACGTCAGTTTCCGAGCAAAAACCGGTGGTACTCCAATCTCATTCGGTTCGATGTTAACGTCTGGTGAAATGACCGAACGAGCAGCGTAGTTGACTCGTTTTCCCTTTCAAAACGTCAACGTTAAAACCACTCCCGTGTGATTATGGATAAAAGATGAATATATACCATCATATTTTTCCGGAACAAACCTTCCTTTTTTTCGAGTCCCTGTTTCACACCAGCAGGAGGAAGCTTTCCCTGTCGAACGGGCTGAGGGTTCTTGCTACTATCGATCAGGCTGTTCACGTCGATCTGGAGCTGAACGAGAGTGTTCAGGAGGTTCTGCAAGACCGACCGCCTGACGCCCTCGTCGTACTCGGCATTCTTCGCGGAAACGGCATTGAGCTCCGTGTTCAGATCTCGTAACCGATACGAAGTGTTCAGCAGTCTTGTCAGCAGCTCGTTTTGTGGGTGTTCGAAGAGTGTGTCTCCGAGTTTCGCAGGTGGTCGGAATCGTGTTGGAGTGACGGGAATGACTTCCACGAAGAACATGTCCGCAGAAGCTAGAGAATATCCCTCCTTGGAGAGTTTGGCGAATGGACCGTGGCGACCAAATAGGAGTGAACACATCACTGCCTCATTCGCATACAGTCGTCTTAGGTGCGCGCGAACCTCCTCGGGAGCCACCACCCGCTCATTCCTCCCTCGAGCGCCCTTGACCTTCCCACTCGCAGATTTCGCCGGTTGTTCGTTCCGTTCCTCCTGTTCTTCGTCTGACATCGACGGCTCTTCCTGCTCCGACTCAATATCAGACATCTCGGCGTCGGAATCTTCCTGGTTGGACCCTCGCCCGTGTGAATTCTTTGTCGGTACAGTAGAAAGAACCCTGGGTCTCCGAATCTCGAGTGCATCGTGAATCGCCTTCTGCTTCCTCGTCAGGTCGTATTCGATTACCTTGGTGTAGCCTTCCTTTCGGAAAGTGTAACCAGAGCTGAATTCCGCGGACGAGGGCGGAGTCAGCTAACAGCGTTGCGTGCGTGTAAGGGAAAGATTCACGCACGCAGAACAATTTGCGCATTTCTTGAGCATGGCGTATTTCAGAAACTCCGTGATAACCTCTCTCCTCGTTTGGAATACCAGTTCGTCCTTGTATGCGTCCCGGTGACTCCTACCATGCACCTTAAAGGCTTTCTCGACATAGTCGTTGATCCGCTTAACGTTTAACGCGACGTCATCTTGAACTTCGGTAGCATCCTCATCCTTCGTCTTGTAAAGCTGCAATTCATCGATTTTCTGTGCCGGGACTAACAGACCACGTTCGAGGAGACGAAGCTTCGCAGCAAACCTGGTGACCTGTTAAGATATACGTCACTATCTGTAACACTGCGACGCCCACCACTACAGCTTACATCTACTCTTCTCGCTTTGAAGTGATGGCAGAATAAGCAGGTGGCGCGGAGAAGGTTAAACATGTTAACCATGAAAAGGGGATGGAAAACGGGTGCGGGGAGTTCTATATGCCCAAAGTGCCCTGGACATGAGTCGTAACTTGCGTGACAAGACTTGCATCTACGAAATCCGAATACCAGTTCCGTTGAGTGAACGGTTGGGTCTAATACTGGGAACTGTACACCACGCACAAGTCATTGCGGTCGCTCGGACCCAATGCAGGGTCATACAACCCCCCTAAATTTGGCCGATTGAGATCATCCAGAAGAGTTGGGTTGACGATCTGCTTGACAGAGATGCGACGGATATCCTCCGTGGTCAAGAACGAGAAGGAGATGCTCTGTGCGGTGGACGGGATTGACTGGGAAATATTCATGCGGGATTATTTTGACCCTAAGTTTGAGTTGCGTGCACCTGACAGTCTCGAGGCGTGGTAGCTTGACCTCTGCGGGACCTCGGCCAGTTCCAAATTTTCAGCGGAAAGAGGTGATCGAAAGGAGACGCGTGATCACGTGTGCCGTGTGCCAGCCTACTGATTGGTGGTCGGCTCCGTCATGGATTCCGAGAGTACATACTTATTGAAACGACACTGATTACGGTAGTATTACTTCAAGCGACTTTCTTGAGGGGTGTCCTCGTCAAAGCCTTTGGTTCAAACCAGACCAGCTTAACTCGCAGGTACCTTTGTGTTTTATGGAACGGAATGCTTACCTTTTTAATCACCTCATGAATTTTCTTCTGCCCCACGAACAAGATCGCGGCAGTGAGAACGCTTTGGAGGAGTTTGTTTCCGACACCTTTGTAAACACCTCCGATACCCTCGTTCTTTATGATCGAGAGAATGCCCTCGAGCGCGGACTTGTACTTGGCGTGACCAGCCTGAAGCCTGCTCTTCACAACACTAGGGGTCATGGTGAGAACTCACCTACTCAGGCCGGAAAAGCCAGACTTACATATACGGGTATGTTGACCCAGTTGCAACTGTGACAGCTCAGTGGGAGTCCCTTGATTCGTATGGGAAACGTCACTCACCGAATTTCGAGAGTGCCCCGAGCAAGAAAAAGTCCAGGTCGGTCAAAACAGCAGCCGCGGTGGCAGCTCCCCCAGCAGCACGTAACGCTGCAGTCCGCCGCGTCACGACTGCGTTCTTAAGCTGTTCAAAGATGGTATACTGGATCACCGGGTTGATGACGAGCACTAGTGCTGGGCCGATGCCACGCATAAAGCCAATAGGGCCATCAGTAGCAAGGATGTGCTGGATAGTCTGGAGGATAGACAGTTTCCGAATTGGGTGGGGAGCTGGCGTGGAAGAAGATGGGTCGGTTTGCTTCGGCATACTTTGTACCGCCTGAGTTGTCTGGACAACCCATATGGGGTTGCTGATTATTGAGGTAGCGGAGCCTATCCCAAGTCAAAGCGGCCTACCAGGTAAAATGAGGATGGAGTCTTACCAGCAATCAACCCCGTAATAATGGACTCGAGGGTGCTCAACCCTTTGCTGCCGCCTCTTGATGACAGTACGATGCCCCTCGTTCGTTCATAGAAGTAGTAGTAAACCCTAGGGGGGAGTTAAGTAGAGCGTACTTTGCTTATGAGATGCGTTCCTACCCGTTCGTGATGGCGATTCCCCACAAACTCGAACCCAGTCCGCTGTACAATCCAAGTACTCCCTCGCGTTTGACAATGTCCTTGACAGCCTCGTACGTGGTCTATCCCCAGTTGGTGTCAGGACTCTTGGAGAGGTGGATGGTGCCATTCACCTTGTTCTCGTTCTTGGTTTCTACGGCGGCTCTGGTCGACAGAAAGATCAAAGGGCTGTAGCATACCGACCGAGCGTTGACATTTATAGCTCAGTCTACGGAAATGAGTGGCGTCAAAGCGGATACGACTGACTACGTGGCAGTCATTGCGACGATGCCTCCTGCGGCACCGGCCAAAGAATGGATTGCAGAGTCATTGGACATCGTCGAGGGCTGTAACGGGGACGAAGGAGATGGTAAACAGGGCTTGTATTCACTCGATCCATGGTCCACAGGACATGTGATATTGAATTCTACAGCAGACGGCGTTCGATCAAAAAGTGCCACCGGGGGGATTCTGCAGAGCGAAGTTGTACAATAGCGTTACAATGGCGGTTGTGCTATAAGTACAACATGGTCTAGTAGTAGGCGACACAATGCAGAATGTTGTGGGGATGCTTCTCCTGATGAGCACGCAGAATCCTGTCCATATCTTCGTCGATGTCTTCAGAAGCCTCGATCTAGAAGACAATGAGCTTGAATGACGCTGCGTCATGGAAAGGGTGGACGAACCGCTCCAGCCAAGTCGAGCATTGCTCGTCCAGCAATCAGCGCTTCCTCGTGGTTATCCTTGATGTCGATATTAATGACGTGCACAGGTCTATTGAACTCCCCGCCACGATTAAGCAGATCTTATCGGTTTAGTTGGGATTTGCATCTCGGGTGAAGTGTGTACCACATACCATCGCAAACAGCATCATAACACCGCTCCTCACAAGTGATAACGATATCAGCGACTTGCTTACTCTCCTGCCATCGTTCGGGTGCCAGTTTGATCCTCCTATTCCGATCAAGCATTTGCAGCAAGCCACTGGCAGAGTATCTAGGGCGGGGGTGAGTCTCCAACCCTTAACAGAATCTGGTTTGAGCGCATACAGTCTTGGATCCTTGGCATTTAGCTCCTCATATATGTCGTTGTAGGGTGTACCGAAGGAGTAGATATTCGGCTTGTCAATCGAAGGGCCAGGCAGCCTTACAGCAGACCCTGTACCAGCAGAGATCACCCGATAACCAGCCTTGCTGTTACTTCGTTAGCGATTGCGAGACTGGGCTGAAAATTGGAATGCACAATAGGACATTATGACCCTCCATTGACCGATTCTAGAACTGGACCTAAACAACCGAAAAAATGGGATTCAGAACGAGACGCACCTGGTTGCTTGCGCACACGACACAGAATAACGGTCTTTGCTTATACGTCTGAGGGGGAAGATCTAACCCGGGTATCATATCCAGCTCCGAAGTAGCTTGTAAGAAAGGTTGAGGAGGAGTTGGTGTGGAGTTTGGTGGGGTGTCATTCTCAAGTGACTGAGGTGGAGGCTGGGGCTTGACGTGTGGGGGAATTGCAGATGGTGCAGGTGAATCGGAGGCTTGGCGTTGTTGGGTACGCGCCAGCCGTGGATCACGGGCTCTTCTTGGGTCCATTCTGGGGGGAAGGGAATTCGAATTAGCGCAAATAGCCCGATAGAGAGCTGGCCGCCTCAGAAGTATCTGAACGTGACGGATTCGGCTTGGAAAAGTCGAGCCCGATCTTCATACGATTCCACCAGGTATGAATCCAGGGAAAGGTAGAGATTCCACTCTGAATCATCTCCGGCGGCCAAGAAATGTTGAGAGAGTACTTACATTTGGACGCAATGCACACGTCCGGAGGGTTGTGGTACTGGTATGCGGACGAGTGACGGAGGTCACGCGCATCTCGTTCCGTCCCAGCCACAACTCGAACGCAGACGTCGAACCTCACAGAATCACTCATAACCACGGCATGTGAGAGGCGATAAATCTTGGCTACCTGGCGTATGTCGGTTGACCTATTCCCTCCAACTACCAAGCAGTCAAATGCGCCGCTTGCCACAGAAGCAAACCAAGAAATGCACATCTCACGCTCCCGATGATAATTTGTTCACCACATTCTCCAATATGCTCCTCGTACCGTCTCCCTTCGAACACCAAGGTACCAAACCCTCGGTGGATTTGGACTAAAACGCCTCCACGCACGTGACCGTCTCAACCGGATTTCTCTTTCATTCCCATTTTCCCCGCGATCCAAAACGGTCGCTGTGAGTAGTTTCAAGAACATTCGCCGCTCCGAACGCCCTTGCCGGACACAGGTATAAGTAGGCATCCAAAGAGATGGGTAGCACCGAGTTCGTATCCTCTGTCACCAAATGCAAGCCCCCGGAGCTCACGACCGAGGAAGACAGTCTATCCTCTCGGATATCGACGTCTTTCGCAGGCATCCCTCTCCGCAGGATATCACCGAACTCCAAGCGTTGATCGCTACGAACGAGACTTCACTCGCTTCGTTGAACGAAGAGATCGAGGCTTGTTTGAGGCAGCTCAGTGCATTGCGTACCAAGTCTTATGCCCATATCTTCACCATCCGCAGGTGCCAGGCCGCAATGACACTCGCACGCCTTATCCCCCCAGAGCTCCTCGCCCAGATCTTCGAGTACGCCTCCGAGACGGGCTGGACCCGCGCACCGATCGTAGTTTCCCATGTCTGTTCAACCTGGAGGGCCGCTGCTCAATCTCACCCCAGCGTATGGTCTCGTCTCACCGTCAAACTTGATATGCGGAACCCTGTTGATCGGACCAAGCATTGGCTGTCTATGGCCCGTCGCGCGCCCCTACATATAACCATTATCCACACTGCCCCCACAAGCTCGCTCGGACAAGTTATGGCCCTTTTGTTGGAGCGCTCGGAGCAGTGGGTCGGTCTTACCCTGGATCTTCACTTCGCCGACACGCGACAAGTTCTTGCCGCGTGCACTGCCCGTTTCACGAAATTACGTTCGATTGGTTTATCACTCGTCGCAACCGACGAGAGCATCGAGTCAGCGGAAGGCACTACTGGTTTCGCCAACGCCTTCCAAGACGCCCCCGCTTTAACTTCTGTTTCAATCGTGGGGAACGTTCTCCCCAGGGACCTCCCTCCGCGAATCACTTCCCTACGCATAGAATATAACGGTCCCTCCGGTTCTAGCATTGACACCCCTCGTTCCATCATCGAGGCCTTGCGGAATCTCCCAGACCTGGAGGCTTTGTCGCTCCAGTTGGGAGCGATAGCAACGGATCCTCATGACATCCCGGAAATCGAGCTCCCGAAGCTCAAGACCCTCACCTTCGAAGATCTCCAGTCTGGCGGGTTCCGGGTCCTGGATTACCTAACCGCCTCCTCGCTCATCCATCTGTCCGCACACGCGCAATCCCATCCGGATGTGTACGGTCCCCCGTTCAGCTCCATCCGTTTCTTGGAAGGTTCTCCGAACCTGGAGACGTTGGAGTTTGGTGGGGTTGATGTTTGGCCGGATGAGTGGTTTTTTATTTTGCCGCTTCTACCAAAGCTGCGGAGGCTCTACCTGCACGATTCGAATATTAGCGATGAGGTTATTGAAGGGATGTTTGGGAAGAGCGGGTTATGTCCCGATCTCCAACAAATCGACCTTCGCTGGTGCCAGCACGTCCGGGGGACGACGTTAGTTCGGCTTGTCGAAAGTAGGGTGAGAGAAGGTGGTTGCGAGATCGAAGAGGTTGCGGCCATATGTTGTTCTCTTTTCAACAAGGAGGACGCTATGCAGCTCGCGGGTCTGACCACGTTTCGCGTTATGGGAGAACGAGAACGGGACAAACATTGCCGTGAGTTTGGCTTTCTTTCGCATGTTTTTGCGTGTTTTTGACCTGGCTTCGCGTTCGCTCAGGCGAGAGGAAATGTTGTAATAACAAGCGATACCGTCGACGGCTCAAGTTTTATTTGCAGACGTTACCGAAGGAAGAGCGTGCCGGGATTCGTTTAGTCGTAGATTAGAGGGTAGCCTGCGTTGGATTCTGCGTGTGCACACTGGTCATTAAAGCCTGCATAATAAAACATTTCTGTTGCGAAGATTTTATTTGACTCGGTGTACGTACAGGCCACGCAGTTGCTTAAAGTCTCGTGGCCGTCCAGCACCCCCTCGAACACGAGGCCAGCAACGTGTAGAACAACGCGGGGGCCAGCAGGGGGTCGATCTACGGGTGCGGTGTCCGTTTCAGCTCAACTACGCAAAGCTGTGCGCAGGAGATTCCCGTTGGCACTCAGAGCACGGTTTTGGAACGAAAATATGTGGATTCCAGATCTATAGCGAACTTCGGTAAACAAGTAACGTAGAACGCTTCAAACTGTGGATCGGATCGCTCTGCCACGGCGTATAGGACCTCGTCCAAGAAACAAAAAACACCAAAGGAAGTTGGCGATCCTTGATGAGGCTAAGGGCCGTCGTGGTGAAAGACTACAGAACGAAAAAAGCGACTGACCACGCGTTTTGATGCCAGTGGAGGCAAAGTCACGTGTTGACTCGTAGTTACATTCCTCCACGCACCGTCTCGTTATATAGTTCCTTGGCTTGCGTGGAGCACCCCCTCGCTTTCTGACGTTTTACCCACTCGACCCTCTTATCTCACCGTTTGTGTTCGCTGAGCGAAAGCATGTCTATCAATCGAACCTCCGAGTTCAGGAAGGTGTTGGCCGACAAGAAGGTTTCCACACCCGAACCCCACCGGAAACGAGCGCCAAAGGCAGACCCTGGCAAGGACGTCTTCAACAAAGAGTACCTGAAGGAAGGATACGCTGTGGTACGTAGCTCCCGACTGATTGCAAACCCGGCTGGTCTGAAGCACACTCAAAGCTCAAGCATGTCTCCACCCTGACACGAATGCTGTTCCATATCCGAAAACCCTATTTAAACACGGACACGCGTCCCCACGCCTTCCGTCAGCCGACACGTATCCTCGACCTCGGGAGCTCCGAAGAATCGTGGTCCAGCATCCGCTACCTCACGAACGAAGAACGGGACCAAATCGACCTACAAGCGAGGCTGATCCTGACTAAATGCGCTGATCGAGTGAAAGAGATGGAGGCTCTCGAAACGCGTACGAAATGTTCCTCGCATATTGACCAAGGGAACCTGAAAAATCGACGTTTACAGGTGTTTTGTTTCGTGGTTAGGCAGAGCGGAACTCGCTGCCAGTAAAGTGAACCCACTTGCAAAGTTTCTCCCTGCGAGGTTGTTACCGGGTTCGGAGGCGACGGCCGCATCGGATTTCGTTGCCGCTCATCATGCAAGCATCACCTGGTATTTGAGCCGACGGCTGACGGAGGCAAGTCAGACGCAAAAGGAGATGCAGGAGGAACGTGTAAAGCGTCAGCTGGAGAGGACGCATACGCTTGGGTCAGGAGCGGCGAAGGAGGCAGCTCTCATGGGTCACCAATCCTCCATCACCATTTCTGTTTCTGGTCCGGAACAGGCTCAGAGCAGCGCACCCGGGAGCTGGCTCGGAAATGCATCATCCAATCTGGCTTCAAGCTTAGCCGCAACTATCGGCGTCAACTCGGGTTGGAACGAAGCCAGACCGAGCTACACGACGACGCCGGTGGAGGATATCGAGGAAGACGACGAAGACGATTACGAGTTGACTGCCTCTCAAATAATGCAATTCGAGGACGAAAACGCTGCCATCTTACGAAACGCCCAGGACACCCTTGCTTCCGTTCAGCAAGCTGAATCAAGGCTTTTGGAGATCAGTCAGCTCCAGACAGAGTTGATCGCGCATTTGACCCATCAAACGGAGCTGACGGATCAACTATTCGAGGACGCGATAGCCACAACGTCTACGATGGAGAAAGGCAATGAGCAGCTCAGGGAAGCGAGGCGGAGAGGCAAGGACAGTCGGCTATATATTCTGGTGTTCTTCATTGGGGCTTCGCTTTCCCTCCTTTTCCTCCACTACTACTGACCCTATCCTCCCGTTCCACAATATTTGTAAGTTATGTCGTTCGTGTTCATCGCGTAGATGGTCTTGTCCCCACTGCTTTCCACGTTGCCTTACGTTTGTCGTTCACGGACTCGCTCGGCGTATATAATATGCTGTTACTAAAAGCAAGTATGCGAAGTTACAAAACCTGTGTGCATTTGTGGGGGCGATAACCATGCGAGTGTAGTCTAATCGTCCTCGTCCCGGTCTCGGATCACAAGGGGCTATTGGCGGTTCCCCTCTTCCAACAACGACTCCGATGAGAGATTTCCTAACAACGGAGCGCCTTCGTCTGCTTCTTCGAGAGCTTCGATGATATCTTCTTCAGCAGAAGGTGATACGCCTTTCAAATGGTGAAGCTGGTGTTGGACGAGACGGTACACGACAACGGAGGCAAGAAGGCCGAGGAGAAGCCCTCCTCCGACCAAACAGCCGTTGATGATTTTTGTCTGTGTATCCATCTTCTGTCGCTGTTCACCATCGGAGAGGGGGGCAAGGCGAGATCCGATAAAGGTGTAGAGGAATAGCTTGGGGGAGAGGAAGAACGTTGCGATGACAAATTGCCAGAGCTTGACCGTATGGATTGACTGCAAAGCTCGGATTAATAAACAGAAGAAAACGAGAACTGCGGACAGGGGACTCACAGCGAAGAGTGTGTTAGCATACACCCAAGGCGGAAGGGGGGACATCCGAATCAGGATCACCAACGGGAGACCCTTGGCTTTCTGAAGAACCAAATCACACACGTGAACACCTCAACGCGCACGAAGCCAGAACTGAACACCTACCACAACGGTCTCCAAAGCGGACCACTTTTCATTCGTAGCGGACCACTTTCGAAGCCGTTTGGAGAACATGAACCTCAAAACGACAAAGGCCACGGCAGCCCCTAAGACGGATCCAGCCAGAGCGAGGAAGAATCCATTCGTTCCGTACGCGAATCCGCACAGCGTCACGGTCGTTGTATGGCTGACCATAGGCGGGAATGAAATGAAGACTGAGGCCGGACCGCGGGGGTCAGATCATCCGGTACGGGCAACGTTGGAAAGACGGGTGATGGAGAAAGCGACCCACCCATGAATACGAGGATGATCACCCATCCGTACTTCATGTGACTAAGCTTCTGAGCCAAGTCGTACATGACCTGCGCAATTACTGCGCCCTTGAGGATGAAGACTGCGGCCAGCGCGATGTAGAAAGCAACCAAAGACCAGACGAATAACTACAGCACCCCGCACGAGCTCATTAGCCAAATAGACGACTCGGGAACAGCGTTACCCGAGGACTCGTAAGCGGGGAACGGAGCTGACCTTTCCCCATATTCCGAGCCCCTTGTATCGCTTCCAAGTGCCCTTCGCGTAATACTTGAGATGGTCCACAGAGATCTGCAGGGAAGACTCCTCAGTCGTCATGATTGAGGCAACCTAGGAGTTGTCCTGCGTTCAGCCCGTCGTTGTTGTTCGTTGAAGTGCAATCGAAACGGACCACTTACAGCTGTGAGTGGGCGGCGTGCTCAGTACTAGTGTCATCCGACTCCGAAGTCGATCGGAGTTTCCCGGTTTGGAGCACCCGATCGGCCATATCGGCAAATCTTCGGCCTTCACGGTCTTGGTGGCAATCATCATCTGAAGCAACGTCACCCGAGCCCCAGTACCAGGATCATGGAAAAGTTCTCAGCGTTCAGAGTGAGCAACCGCCTACACCTCGCCTCGACTCGCGGCTCACTTTCTTGAGGGTTGTAGGATCCAGGAACCGGCATACATGTGCGTCCAAACAGAAACCCGCACGCAATTCGAGGGCTCAAAGGAACCCTTCGTTGAAAGCCTTTCCTCTCACCATCAGCCCCTTCTGGTAACGAGCTCGCACGGAAGGCGCTGTTACCCCTTGGCATTATCATCGGTGTGGCGAGGGTATTCGTAGTCGTGGTGGTCGGCCTCTTGTATTTCCTGATAGACTCTGCCTTGTCGGCTCTGCTGGTGAGTTTGTCGCCAAACCCCTCGCTAGGAACCGAGTTCAAGCCATCTCATCAGGCTATACCACTCATACGAATCGTGAAACGCCTCTTCGCCACCGTATTCGCACGTTTGATACTCTTCGTGCTCGGATTCTGGTGGATACCTGTCGAGGTTGTGAACGAGAAGAGAGGGTACGCCAGCCGGAAATATCAAACGTTTCATCCCCTCAGTTGCACCGCTACAGACGGAACCAGGTAGACGAAAGCTGGAACCCACGTACGGGGGATATCATCGTCTCAAACTGGGTATCGTGGGTCGAACTCTTATGGCTCGCGTTCAGGTACCCCTCAATCTCCTACCCATCCTACACTGATCCTAACAACTAGAGCTCCTGCGCAGGTTCGATCCAACGTTCATCCTCCCAATCACAGACCCCGTCCAACTCGACTCCGACACCTCTTCGACCCCAACCGTTCAAAAACCCGGCCGTCGAACCGGAACAGGCTCAGCCGCGATCTCAAACTCTGCTACGTTTGCCTCTAAAAACCGAAAACCAATCCCCCACGCAAGAGTGCTCGGTTTCAAAGTCGTCTCGCTTTGGTCCATGATAACCCACACCGGGAGGATCCCCACCTCAGCCTCCAACGAAAAGGAGAAACACGAGAGCTTGGAGCAAGTGAGGAAACGAGCACATGGCCCTGTCGTCGTATTTCCGGAGTGCACGACGAGCAACGGACGGGGCTTGCTCCGGTTCGCGGACGTCTTCAGGCACGAGAAGGATACCCCTGTGAATGGATACAAGGTTTTCCTCATGTGCATAAGGTGTTATCTCATCCTTTGTCCTCCTCCGAGGCGCCCGCTGACCATTCTCGTAGGTGTGATCCGCCCACGAACCTCACCCCATCCATCAGCCACTCGATCCCCTCAAATGTGTTGAACCCATTCCCACACCTCTTCACTCTCGCAAAAACTCTCACTCCCCTTACGATACTCATCCGCCTCCTCGCGCCCTCCAAATCCCCAAGTTCAGGAACAATCAGACCGAGCGATGGCCCCGGAGGAGGGGACGCATTTGCTGAAGCATCTGCAACGTTGATCGCCCAGGTGGGTAAAATGAAGCGAACAGGACTGGGGTGGGAAGATAAAGCGTCCTTCCTGGAATTCTACAACCGCAAGTAGCGTACATCCCTCCATGGGTCGGCCCGGGATCGGCCACACCAGTCAGAAAATGCAGATGTATTTCACGAGCGAGGACAAATCGAAGATGAATTGACCAAGAGTGGTCTAATGAGGATGCTGAACCCGTTGGATCCGGGTAGAAGATACACATGAGAGATGCTGTTACATGAGAGTGTGAGGATGAGTTGTACGTAAAGTGATGGAATGGATGCGTGAGGAATGATCCAGGGTTGATCAAGTTGCTTCGGTGTGTCGATTAGGAGGAAGGGTACTTTAGTTCAGTAAAATGTCTGTGATATGCCCGAAAAGCTTTGGAGATGACGTGAATTCTTGGGTTGGGAGACAAAATCTGCAGCGCGAAAGGTGAGGCTATGAACCTCTGCAGGATGCAAGGAATGAGTCGAGGACGGGACCCTTTCAATGATCGTCTAACGAACGCACCCTGGATACGAATCAATGGTGATTGTGATGGGATTTGATATGCTTGATGTCGGCCGACGACGACGAAGTTAGTGGGTGGTTTTCCTTTGATATTTTGGGTTCTCCATATCTGCGGCTCCTGGATCGTCGCTTCTCGCGGTCATCCGAGCGTTCACGACGAGAGCGGCGTGAAGGGGACCTAGACCTGGAACCCGAGCGTCCTTGTCTATGAGAGGACTTGCCCGTCTGCGCGATAGCGGTCAGCTTGTGACAAAGGGGGTGAGCGCAGCATCATACGTAAGAGGTTACTTCGACGATGTTGCCACATAACTCTCTGCCATTCAATGCCTTGACGGCGTAGTCGGCGTCTTCTTGGGAAAGGTATTCGATGAATCTGTTGATAACGTTAGTAACCGGAAACCACGCAGTCCGCTTGAATCCTCACCCCCTGTCAGCCCTGGTTTGGTCGATGTCGCAGAAGGCAACTACGCCGCCTCCTAGACGCCCGAAATCTTTGAGTTCCTGCGGGGACCAAGGTTACAGAGACAAAGGTGAGGTGGAGTGAAGGCGCACCTGCCACCGAGTTTGCCTGGACAAATTGGAGATCACGATTGGGTATCTCAGGCGAGCATTACACGGTGCAAGCCTACGGAATGGTGTCAAGACTTCTTTGATCTCCTGGAGAACGAGTAGGCGAGTTACCTTCCGCGAGTTGGAAGACTCCGAGGTGACAGCGATTTGGCGGTGTCTGCACTGTCGGGGCTATCTCCACGGGGGGCCACAGCGTCCCGCCTAGGACGAGCATACTCAATGGTAAGGTCTGGGGGGAGATGGCCGGTCAGGGCTCCAGTCGAATCGCTTCGGTCTGGATGGAAGACATACCGCACCCCAAGAATGGACGGGTGGAGTAATTCTCAAGAACAACCTGCGTTATCACATCAGTTTTCAGTTGATCGTTTGGGATGTCAGAAGTCGGACCGTTGCATCCTGGGTATCGTGTGAGAAAAATAAAGAACGAGGACAAGTGGGTCGGGTTAAACGCGTACCCTTTGCCTGGAAAACTCGACAAATCCGAATTCTAGAAACACGTAAGGGATTGGTAAGTATCAGAGGTGAGGAGTGAGGAGCAAGGCAACCAACCATCGTGCAATTTGACCTCGATGACGCGCCCGTAGTGGGAAAAGTACTTGGTGTAGGCGTTTCCGGTTACTTTCTGCTGGAAATGGGAAAGATTGTCTACTCACTCGGGCAACCTGTTCCCCACTGACCGTCTCTGGGAGTCCTGGAAGTCGCGCGTATCAGACGCGTGCTCTATACCCAGGATGGCACAATGGCGTGGAATCACGAGAGGTGGAACCTACCCAAGATGTACAGACGTTTCGAAACCATGTAGACAGGTAAAATTAAAGAGAGTAAGAACGAGAGTGAACGGTGGTGGAAGGGTAGGAAGGGGAGGAAAAGATTGAGAAAAGGATTTTCTTGAACCACGGGTTCGTTTATTCAACCGCACCCCGCATTTGGGAAATCGACTGACATTCCTGGAATCCTAGTTCGCACACTCTCTAGGTGGTCAGACTGCACATTTTCGTAAAAGCCTCAGGGTCCCCAGTGGCACGAGGATGATGGGGTGGATGTATGCAGCCGTGCGGATCAAAGGATCACTAACCCTCGCGGATACCCCAGACAGGTAAAAACCACCGGAGACAAACTATAGAGCGCACACGCCAATCTGCATTCCTCGGTGCTTGTCTTCTGGCGGTGTATGAGAAACAGGAGCTAAAAACGGACACACTCCACTCGCAGATCAGTTCGCTTCCCTCTAGGGAGCAAACACGTCGGTTGATGGAAATAGACCCCCGAAACGTGAGCCATAAAATAAATGTGATCGGTGACCAAAAGCCGACGGATAATATTCAGAGTTTCTCGGTTCGACATTCGGGGATCATACTTACGAGTTCATGCTTTTGCCGTCGGTGACTGCAACCCAGCTCCAGGATCGCCCTTCAAGGTCACCGCATGGGTCACCACTCCGAGTCTGCACAACGCGGATCGCCAGCACAACACAAGCCTCGAGTTGCTCCACACCGACGCCCAATCTAACCAGGCAAGGACCGGAGCGCGGGTCAAACCCTGGCTGTATTCGATCAACGACTTGGGGCCTCCCAGGCTAGCCGTCGGCTAAATTAATGACTGAATTGATACCTGCATACAGCGGTATACTGAAACCGCATAAAGCAGATATCACATGCAACGAGGCACGAGATAGTGCAGAGGCACGCTCGATAGTGGCCATCCAGCACAGTCGGCGCCGGTGCGCGGGGGTGGCGTGGGGACTGTCCAAGTCGTAGTGTTAGGAAGTTCAAGCTGAAAACATTCATGAATCAAATTGGTTCCCATATCGCCTTGCATCTCATTCGCATCCCTCCAGGACTTTCCTGGTTAGGTACTTGTGTCATCGCTTGGAAACTTCAAGCTTCGATATTCGGCACCCGACCAGGATCCCCTTTCGACATTCGCGATCGGGGTACGCAACGGTATCCGAAGTAGACGCCTGTGTGGTTTTGCTGATGGGACGAACGAATTTAATAATGCTGACTATCAGGCGCCTCTATGCCCGCTCACATTTTACTTACTAAACATGATCGAGGGTGTGAAATTATATCCACCTTCCATCTGCTTCTCGACCTATGCGCCAGGCTTCTGAAACAACAAATAGTCACTGTGGCCGGACCGTCTCGATCAGGTCATCAGGGATGCCGTCATGAGTGTCGCCCCCGGAAGCAAACTTTAGCCAGTGTGTGGGTGCTGTGCCTGTGTGGGATTGACGTGGGACATACGGATATGGTATGGGGTTCTCAAGGAACGCAATAAAAGCCGCACCTCAAAAGATCCCATCACCTTCCCGCATTGTATCGTCCCAAACGACATGTGAGAATAACGTAATGGGCTTGTCAAGGAACACTGACATCACGACGATCAATCCAGGCGGATGCGCTACACTTACCTGGTTCCATTCCTCGACGGTCTCCGCGGCCAAGATGCTACCTAACAAATCCGGGTGAACGTCAGGGCATTTGGTGACTTGAACATCCTGTAATGTATACTGATGCAACGTAACCGGGAACTCACTGCGCACCACCGCATCAGCCCCCCAACTGAGGGATTCCCGAAGTGGCGGGGGGGGGGGGGGGGGGGGAAACGGCCCAACCCATAAA
>Ga0307515_10003128_pt1 | contig 34968 bp, 6 predicted proteins | sample 17_EM_MG_FD_194513 | JGI IMG/M metagenome (GOLD analysis project Ga0307515, IMG submission 194513) | Populus trichocarpa ectomycorrhiza microbial communities from riparian zone in the Pacific Northwest, United States - 17_EM | ecosystem: Host-associated > Plants > Roots > Unclassified | place...
CCACAACGTAACGCTGCTGCATCAGTAATAGACGAGATCCTCTCTCTCAGCTTAACCATGCGGACAAGATGAGACGGAAAGGAACCCCCATAGGACCGTATGGGTCGGATCTCGATTTTGGTGTTCCTTTGGCTAACCTATATAGCAATTTTATAAGTTAAGAAGCTTTTAGGGCTTATATTTAAACCTAGGTTTAATATAGAACGATTTTAGTTATCTATAAGTAAGACTAAAGAGGTATAATAAGAAGATTTTATATAGAGGTAGTAGTAACTACTTATAAATGACTTTTCCTAAATAGGAAATTATATACTGGCTTAGAGGTAAGCGGAGAATATAGTATTTGTCTTAGTTTCCTAATTTTTAAATAGCTTAACCACGAAATCTAATTTTCTAAATTTTAACCCCCCTATTTATTTTACCTTTTTACTACTTCTAGAGCTATTAGATATATATACAATAGTAGGGCTCGATGAAATCGGCCTTTATACCTCCACGCGGTGGAGCCCGGGAACCTGGCAGTTACTATTAATGTTTTATTTGGATCGTGTCAATAGACTACCAGAGCAAACGCAGAGACGTATGTACGGCTGCGCAGCGCCTGCGCAGCGACGTGGTGGTAGTGGTGTAAAAAATTTTCACTGGGGGGTAAGCCCTAGCAAAAAGTTTGAACACAGCTACCATATCTATCGTACACGTTCGGTCATTTAAATTAACAAGCAATCATCCCTCCGGCGTACCCCCTCCCTCCTACGAATACTATATACACCGCACAGCAACCACACACATACGCAAACAATCCGCGCCCTAAGCGTAGCAGAGGCCCCCTGTTTTAACATTACCTGGTAACCTAGGTATCTAGTTATAGGGACTGGTCCCCCCTATTAAATACTAGAGCGTCCTCCTATACCTCACGAATAGGTGCAAGGGCCTGGGTTTGGGCCCCAGGGCAAAAGCGATACCAAGTTATATACACCCCGTCGTAGAAACCTTTTAATGAAGGAATAGATAAGAGACCTTAGCATGCAGGCCCGGGCGGAGCGCAAGCGTTATTATTAGGAGATATTTACAGGAGACTTGGAAAAGGAGCTAGGGATAGGCACACGACTTTATACAGGCAATACACAGACGTGGCAAAAATGGTTTAAGTGGTAGACGGGGCAAGACAGGCATTTTAGACACTCCCGCGTAAGGGGAGTCTCAAAGCAGTAACCTAATGGTGTTTTTCTCCTCCCGTTAATGTAATACGGATGCTATCTGGAAGTATTACCTCTCACGTTTCCCCTGGAGGTTTTTTGTTCACCTAAAAATGGGTTTTCTCAATGTAATATAAGCTTTTCCCATAGGAATTAGTCTGCGTGGACCCATTAGGGGGACCGGGTCGGACGGTAAATTGAATCTACTACTATATACAATAGTATATAGAAAGAATTGGTAGTCTTACTAGATTAATATTACTGCTATCTATAGCGTTAATCGATTTTTAGAATTTTTTAAGTTTTTTTTATAGAGCGGAAATGTTGCTTATATAAGGAGTTACGTAACCTCTAAGAATATATGCTACTTAGGACCGCATATTAGCAGCCACGACTTCTCTATACTATAGTTAAGATTTTATATATACCGTACCTAGAGCTACTTGTAATAACTATTACCTATAAATCTACTAATTTATAAATTAAAAATTAGATATAGTTAAAGCTATTAGTAGGGGTTATTAATCGCGCTCCCTATAACAAAATTTTGGATTTTAGTAATCTAAAGTCTAGATTATTAAATATAACCAACTACTAAGGCTATTGCTACCTTATAACTTACTGTTCGTACTAACTTAATAGCACGAGTAAGTTATATCCCGGGGCACGAAATACGTATAGTATCGTATACTCTTTAGGATGGTGGTGACTGTCAATTATATGAAGCAGACTACGTGGTCTATATACTAATGCGTCCTCCCCCTAATTAGTTAGTGCTTTATAAGTGCACTAGACGCGTAAGCGAGTAGTTAGTGCACTAAACGCGTAAACGCGTACCTGGCGTACCGAACGCGTAGGCACGCGGTTAGTATAATAGGTGCTATAATTATACACTGGCGGTACTTAAAAAATGAAACCACTTATGTATAGCCTCCGTAATTGCTTTAATAGAACTATAAAACACAAAAGAAAATACATAGGAAATCTCCCCCGAGGTGCCGTCTAGGCTGCCTTCCAAACAGTGCCCTAAGCTGGCCGTAAGTTCTGCTTATGGTCCGTAGAATAAACCGTACGGCCTTTTAATAGGCAGTAGACAAGCTATAAGTCGGATCGTAAGGGCCGCCAAGGCGCTAGTGCTAAGCGAGCCAATGGCGATTTTCTATCCCGGGGATGGAAAATCGTAATTGGTTAATTTAACTACCCTGCAAAATTTGGCGGGTTATGTAAGTCCACTAAGTTCCACCGTAGCTTTCTACCGTTTTCCACCTATACCGTATAACGAGCCGTACGGCCTTCTAACGGGCCGTAGACGTACCGTAGGTACTCCGTTAGTCCCGTTCTACCCATTCTATAACTTCTAGGTTAAGCTTATTTATATTAATTAGGGTTTTAAGAGCTTAATACGGCTTTGCCTTAGTTATAGCGTCTACTAGGTTGTCTCCGCTACTAATCCATTTAACCTTTATAATCTCGCGCCGTTTATAGGCCTGACGTAAGCACATAAGGTTAACTATAAGCCTCTTCTTTTATATTGTACCTAGTTTAACTAGGTAGTCGTAGAGGGACTTTAAATCGGTGTATAGAACCAGGGGTAACTGCTCTAGTTATAGAATCTTCTAGACCGTTAATTTGATTGCGGCTGCTATATTAAAGCTATAGGCTAGTGTATATAGCTTAGAAGCTAGTATACTGCGGGTTACTTATTTGCACTTAATTAAAGACTAGTGCAGTATATTTGCGTCCTAATTATAGTCCGTAAGTACAATTATAAAGCCGATTTGTAATAATAGGTCTTTGTTATTAGTAAAGGAGGCGTCCGTAAATGCCATTATATTAAGGGAATTTAGGTCTAGTGGTATAAAAGTAAGTCCTCTTATTGCGTTATCAATTTGCCATTAAATATGCTTATTAAGCTACTTAACATTTTCTTCTTGCGGATTTACTGCCTGGGCCGTAAAGGACAAGTTATAGGCAGATTTGGGTTAGTAGACTGTGGCTATATAGGCACCTCTTGCACGCTATATAGCGTATTAGTCCTTTATATTTATGGTCTTACGGGTCTCTTTACAGGAACTGGTAAGGTCCGTAGGCTTTACTATAACAGGCTTTAGGTTTTAAGCTTAGTGTTCCTAAGTTAGCTTAATTAGGTTGCCCTTTTATATAATTAGGCCTCTATTAAACTTAATTAGATTCTGCTTAGTTAACTACTCTTATAGCTTTACTAAGAACTTGGCCTTTTATAGTTTAATTTCTTTAACATCTATAAAGGTCTAGTTTGCTAGGAATAGGGTATTGTCTATTTAGAGTCCAATAATACCAAGGCCGTTTAATAGGCTATATAGGAGGCAGGGGTTGTAGGTTAACTGTTCTATTTTAAGTTTACTAATGTGGTGCTAGTAGTATGTCTTAAACTAATGGTTTCTAGCTTCTGGTACTTTATACAGAGGTTTTATAACCCGTAGGATTATTCCTAGTTATAGGTTAAGCTTGGGGGGTGGCCGTATAAAGATATCCCTACTTAGGTAGGTATTAGACTGCATATAGGCTTACGAGATGTCCCGTAGGTAAAGAGCTATAGGTTTGCTTTGCTATAGTCCAGGCGTAAGTGTAAGTATAATCCGTTGGCTAACTTGTTGAATTGTAGGCGATTGCGTAAGAACTAAGCCCTTCCCTTAGTCGTTATAGGCTTGTATAATAAGCCTTAATTTTTTAAAAGCTTTATTAGTACCTAGGTGCTTAATTTTATTAATGAAGCGTAAGTTAAATATACGGACGCCTTATGGAACGTCTTTCTCCGTTATAACCGCAAAGACGCCCTTTTTAAGTAGTCCGTTAATCTCTTTACGTTATAAGTCCGTAAAGGGGGTTTCCTATACTAGAACTAATATATCCGTAGGCGGAGATTGCCTTGCAGATATTCCTGCGGAGGTTAGGTAAGTCTCTATTATGGTGTTCTTAGTTATAGGGTGCTTTTGGGGGCGTCCTTAACCGCGCTTTATAGTAGGTATAGTGGGTTTAGTAGGTTTCTAGAGGACTTCTAGGGTAGGCAAGGGTGCTTTTAGCTTATCTAATTCGGCGGTCGCTTCTGGTTTATCTAGTTTGGCGGTTACCTCCGGTTTATCTAGCTTGGCAGTTACTTCTAGTTTATCTGGCTTGACGTTATAGGTGTTTTTAGGCCGAAAGTAGGGTTTTACGGACGTGCTCTTAAAGCTGGTTGGGCCGCTAGGAAGTTGTATATAGCACGTCTTATTTTTTACAGCTAGTAAACGGTAGGGTCCGGTCTACTTGCCGCTTTTACGCTATATAAGGACTTTAGAGTTAAGCGGAAGGTTGTGTACTAGGGTTATGTTAGATCCGTTACGGTAGTGTAGGGCGTTATTAATAGCTTATTTGGCCCGTAGCTTGACTATCTCGGCTATTGCCTTTTGTATTATAGCTGCTCGTTCCGTAATAGACGGGGCAGGAGGATCTAGGTTACTTATCCTTAGGTAGGCTCCGTAGACTAAGAGGGTAGGTACTAGTCCATCTGGGCTAGTAGTGTCGTTAATGGCTTTTACGGCCATCTGTAGAGCTAGTTCCTTTTAGATATCCTTATACTTATCCGTAATAATCTAGTAAGCTCTCTATAGGGCTAGGTAAGCTCGCTTAATAAGCCTAATAGACTAATACGCCTTAACTAGAACGGCTTTTATTAATATAGCTATAGCCGTAGCATACTACTAGAATTCCTTACTGATGAAGTTCCTACTGGCGTTGTAGGTAATATACTTAGGAGGTCTAACGTACGTATTAATCTAGTAGGTCCGTAAAATATCCTAAATGTGCTTTATAGATATATTTTGCAACTAACGGGCGGCTTAATAGCGGGTTGCCTTGTTAATTATGTGTAATACTAGGCTACCGTTAATATACATAATGTCTACGTATACTAAATGGTTAAAGTTAAGATCCTTATAAAGGGTGAACTTAAATTGGCCTAGGGAACGTCTGTATTTCTGGCAGTAGGAGCAGTATTTAGTTAGGTGGTCAATTGCCTTCCTATTAACGTTATTATGTCTAGAATATTTAAGGACTCTATGCAGCTTTTCGGCTAACGGGTGGCCGAAACGGTGGTACAGGCGGTGGATTTCCGTACTACTAAGGTAGTACGGGTTATAGTTAAAAGATTCCTAAATATAGGTCCGTAAAGTCTCTCCCTATATAAGGAACGGGTGTCCAAATCGTCGTATAATTAGTAGGGTGATATACTTGCTTCCTAGGGCAGTTACGGGGCTAATTAGGGTGTCCGTAACGTTATTATAGTACACCTGTAACCTGTCTATATCTATAAAGCAGAGTAGGAAAGGGGTGTCCGCCTTTACTACGTAGAAGTTAACTAGGCCAATTGGAGTCTTAACTACTACTGATCCGATTAATGCAGTTGAGCTAATGCCGAATTGGATGGTTACGGCCCTAGTTTGCGTAATATTAATATCCGTATTGTTATTTGTGGTGGTTCTATATACAAGGTATTGTCCGTAGCCTATAGTAGACTTCTTAAAGGCACCTATATCAATTATAACACCGTAGAATTCCTTAGGGGTATAGCGTTCTATAGTAATATATATAAATAGGTCCTGCTTATAATCTATAACGTCTATAATGGGGGTGCTTGCGGAATAGTTTTTAGGCGCAACTAAGTATATAAAGGAACGGTCGGCTAATATGGTCGTGATATTAAAGGCTTAGCTGTCCGTAAAAGGTCTAAAAGTAGTTAGGAATGTCTCTAAGGTCTCTTATTCCTAAGCGTTTAAGTTAAAGTCAATTATAAGGGCTTCTATTAACTCATTAGGGGGCTCTTCTACTTCCTCTCCTTTGTATTCCAAAATAAACTGGCTAATATAGCTATTAAGTCTCTTCCTGGACTTATTACGTTCTTCCTAGGTATACCTTATAGACTAATATCCTTCCTTACCGCATATAAAGCACTTCTGGCTGGTTTATCTGCGGGGGTATATTTTCGTACAGGGGTTGCTACGGGGGTTATAGGTAGGACTTAGTCGGTACGGGTGCTGCTAGCAGTAGCGGCGGTCCGTAAAGTAGACGTCTAAGTCTATTTACGGATATTAAATATCCGTAATAAAGGCTTAAGTGCTGCCTGGTGGGTTTAAGACTTTATATATTATAATAGAGGAGCGTAGATTATTAATAAGGCCAGCTAAGGTATCTATAGGCTTATAGTAGGCGTACTTATAGGGCTCTACTTCCTAATAGGCCGTAATAAGTTTATTATATAGGAAGTCGTCTATTTAAAGCTTAGCGTTAAGGCCGTGCTATAGGTGCTGGAGGTCTTTAATAAGAATTTATAGGTACTCTATAGTCGATTTTTTAGTATTCTTATTAATTACGGTCCATAGCTTAGTCGCATTCTATTAGGTAAGGATATTACGCTTATATTTTAGTTCTTTAAAGTAGTTATAGGTAGCTTTATATAGCTTATTAAAGGGAATACTAAGGGGGTTACTCTTAAGGTTAGTGTAGTAGTGGTTAAGTGCTAGGCCGCGTAGTATAGTAGAGTAGGCTTGGCTAAACTCTTATTTAGGAATATCGGCCTTCTAATAGAGGTCCGTAAAGATAGTTAGTTTAAAGTTAAAGTTATCGTTTTCACTGCTATACTTAGATTCGTCGGTATAAAGCTTAGCTAGGTTAGCTAGCTCCTTGCTATAGGTCTTTACTTAGGTGCGTTGCGGATCTGTAACTTGTAGATCTATAGCTTGTGGATATATAGCTTACGGATATATAGTTTACGGATATATGGCTTGCGGATCTATAACTTAGGTAGGTTATAGATCTATAGCTTTGTTAATAAAAGGGTTTTAGTCCGTATTTTAGTTTACGGGGGTATTACAGTCCGTAACTTAGGTACTAAGTATGCTTTAGCCCGTAAGATTAATTCTAAAATCGCTTAGGTTTATAGAACAAATTTAGTTAAGTAGGTTAGGTATAAGGCTAGCAATGCTATTAAGTTTAGGAGAAGTAGAGAGATTATTTATAGCTTTAACCTAGTCTAGGATTTTCTCTTTAGTCTATTCCGTTTAGTCCTCCTCCTATATTATGTTGTATAAGGACCATATAATAGTAACTCGTTTATCCTTTTTAACCTATATACCTTAGTAATATAAAAGGGTTCGTAGGTTACGGATGGCAGTAGGGTTATAAGCCTTAAGAATAGCTTCTATAAAGTCCGCAAAGTCTTCCTTATATTGCTCCTATAGGTCGTCGTTTAGAAGCTTATAGTGTCCGTATTTAAGGATTTTAAAATTAATATAGTTGTTAACGTCGTCCGTAGACGTAAGGTCAACTCCTTAGCTCCACTTCTTTTGACCTTTACTAATTTACTTACTTATATCTGCTATATTGTGTAGCGTTATATATCTATATAAGCTATAGCGGGTCGTAGTAGCTTATAGCGGGTGGAGGAGGTCTTATAACGGTCCGTAAAATCGATTAGCGGGTTTATAACAGTTTAAGGGGTCTTATAGTGGTCCGTAAAGGTAATTAACGGGTCTATAACGGTTTGTAGAAGGGTAGAGGTCTCTATAAGGGGTCCGAAAAGAGGTCAGGGGTATTAAGGGAGGGTGTAGTAGGAATAGGGGTTTAAGGTTCAAAGGGGGTTAAGGATAGGGGGTTCCGTAAAAGTTTATATTTACGTTTATAACTTCCGGTAAACCGTACTAAGACTTAAATAAGTATATAGAGTTGGTAATAGTCCGTAATCCCCGACTTCTAACCTTCTAGTAGGTCGTACTAAAAGTCTAAATAGGTGGTCGCTGTCGTATATATCGCTCGGTGGGAGGTATCAAGTGATTGCTAATCTATGCGCGCTCACTGATCAGTGTTCGTACTAACTTAATAGCACGAGTAAGTCGTATCCACGGGCACGAAATACATGTAGTATCGTATACTTGTTTAGATGGTGACTGTCAATTATATGAAGCAGACTACGTGGTCTATATACTGATGCGTCCTCCCCCTAATTAGTTAGTGCTTCATAAGTGCACTAGACGCGTAAGCGAGTAGTTGGTGCACCGAACGCGTAAACGCGTACCTGGCGTACCGAACGCGTAGGCACGCGGTTGGTACGATAGGTGCTGTAATTATACATTTATATTAGCGCCTATTTTAATACACTTCTACTAGGAGTTATATATATACCTTAAAACAGATATATCTGGCTTTGCCCTAGGGGTAATTATATCTTAATTAAAAGACGGAGAGTAGCATCCTATGGCGTTTTAGTTAAGGAAAATAATACCTATAGAGCAGCGTTATATAACGCATAACTAGAAGCTGCTCGTAATAATTACAGTAATAAAGTACTAGCGACATTATTATATAGGAAGCAATTATCCTATTAAAGTCCTTACAGACTATAAAAACCTAAAATACTTTATAACTATAAAGGTGTTAAGCGGTTAACAAGCTAAATAGGTAGAGGCACTATTATAATATAACTTTAAAATTATATACCGCCTAGGAAAAACAAATCCCACTAATAGGTTATTAAGACGTCTAAATTATAAAATAGGGAGAATTTAGGACAGTGTGGGGGAAATAATCCCTATATTGCAAAATTTGCTTAGGAAGAAAGAAGACTCTTTCCCTAAAACTACTAAATTTCGTAGTAGAGTAGAGGTCCTAGTAATGCAGCTATAAAGCGCCATAATTGTAAAGCTGTAGGATATAGTTATAGACTAGGTTATAGACTAGGCAGATATTATAAAGTTAGTATACCTTAGAATTAGCGAGAATTCTACGGAATATACTAGAGGTATTACAGTACCTTTAATTTAACGGCGTATTAGCTACGAGTTTTTGGATTTAAGGGGGATAGGTAAGATACCTATCCGTAGCGTAATATACTACATAACGGTAAAAGAATCTGCTGGCACTAATAGTTTAAAACGTATTATGCTACGCCTTAAGTCTATAATAGCGGCAGGTAAAATAGAAGCAAGTAATCTACACAAAACCTTTTTAGATCTTCTTCTTTAAGTATAATAAAGGGACGCCTTCGTTTCTAGGGAGAGGTAGAAAGATATAGTAGAGACTAACTTAGCTAAAGTTACTAAGAAGCTATAGTAATAAGACTAAAAGGGTCTATTGCGCTTTAAGGGTGCTATATATATCCTAAAGGACTAAGTGGTTTAAGACAAAATTCTAAAAGTTTTCTATAATAACCCTTTTAAGGGTTACTATAGTGCTAATAAAATCCTTAAGGCCGTTTAAAGGAAATTCTTTTAGGATAGAATATTTAAAGAGGTTAAGGATTATATATTAAGATATAATACGTGCTAAAGGGTATAGATATCTAGATATTACCTATATGGTAAGTTATTAGTGCTTCCTATTCCGTAGGGACCTATATTAGAATTAATAATGGATTTTATAATGGGCTTACCCCCTACTAAAATAAGAACGGGAGAGGTCGCTAACGCTATCCTAGTAATTGTTAATAGATATATAAAGTTTTTAGGGTACTTTACTGTTATAATAACAATTATAGTAGTAGAATTAGCAGACCTATTTTTGGAACGGTAGCTCTTATTTAGCATGCTAAGGGAAATTGTGTCTAATAGAGGTACTGTATTTAACAGCGCATTCTAGTCTTTATTATATCTCTTATTAAAAATATAGTAAAGGATAAGTACTGCCTTTTACCCGTAAATAGATAGGCTAACGGAGCGTCTAAATGCGTTGCTAGAATACTACCTCTACTACTATATTAATTATTAATAGGATAATTAGACATTGTGGTTAGCTCTAGCGCAATATATATATAATATAAGCATTTACAGCAGTACAAAAATAACCCCTTATAAAGTATTATTTAGGGTAAAAGCAAATAACCTATAGAATGTTAAGGATATTATTCCTAAAAGGGAGGTACTAGTAGTGTTTAAGAGAATGAAGAAGTAAGAATTCGTAGAGAAGAACTTAAAAAGTACTTACTAGACGCCTAAGCTATATAAAAAAGGTACTATAACAAAAAATATATACTAAAAGAATTTAAGATAGGGACGAAGTCTTACTATTTATAAAAAAATATCCGAATAAAATGTATTAAGAAGAAGCTGGATTACTAGTAGCTTAAACCCTTTAAGATAGTTAAAAAAACTAAAGGAAATTAAGCCTGTAAATTAGAATTGCCGAAATTATATTTAATATATCCTATATTTTATGTTTTCTTACTAAAGCTATACTGGAGAAGAGATAGCGCGGAACCGCTACTACCTAGCGAAATTAATGGGGAACTAGAATGGAATATAGAAGATATTCTAGACTAAAGATAGCGCTAGAAGAAGCGCGAATTTTTAGTTTATTAGGAAGGATACTCTTAGGCGTATAATAGTTAGGAACCTAAGGAGTACCTTTAGCTAGAATATAATACGGCAATTAAACCCTTCCTAAGGACTAAAGGTAAAGATTTGGTAATAGTTCTAGATATACCATAGATAAGATAATAGGGAAGACCCTGTAAATTAAAACTATAAGGTTAAGTATAGGCATTAAGAACGGAAACGTTTTACTATTATAATAGGGATCCTAGAACCCTATAAGGGGAAGCCTATAAAATCTATAGGAGAACTACTAGGGATACTATCTAAAGAAGACTCTATTTAAGAATAAGTAATAGCAATATAAGAAAAGGCCGTGGGGATTTAAAAGGACCCTCTAGAGATAAAAGAAGAGTATTTAGTCTAGCACCAAAAATATATAATAGAGTTAATAGTACAAAGAGGAGCAAAAGGACAGCCTATAAAGAATTAAAAAATTTTAAAAATTGTAAAGTACCTATAAGAATACTACCCGTTTATTATATATAGGGATTATAGTAGTGCACTACCTTTATATAAATTGTTACTAAAGCTTAGAATAAAGGTATCCCTAAAGTATAAAGTTAATTCTTAATAATAGGGCATTCTAGAGGCACCTAAGAAGCACTATATAAAGCTATTCTATAAGAAGGAAAGAGCCAGATAATAACTTAAATACTAGTAGCAGCAATAGGAGCCTCCTCTTCCATTTTAACGTTATTATTAACGGTATTATTGGCACTTCTATCCCTAGAAGCATTAGCACTTTTACTAATACTCTTCTTAAAATAATAAGAACTAAAAGAACTAGCACAGGCGGGAGACTGGCGAGGAGAACTCTTTATTTAGACTTTTGTTACTATTCTTAGTATTCTTAGGCTCTAAATTAGTATCTAAGCAGGAATCTAAAAGCCGTTAACTAAGAGAATTAGTATAGTTCCTAAATATATTACTAGAGAAACTTACCTAGTTAAAAAGGCCCGCGTAAGAGTGCGAATGTTATTATTTATAAGGGTAAGCTGCTCGCATATACGCTCTTAGACACTATATATCCGAGATTATTGCGTCTCTATAGCAGTAGAAACCCTTATTAAATTAAAGAGCCTATAAGTAAGGGTAGATACCTTCTGTCCCTATCTATTACTATTTAAATATAGGTAGAAATCCTAGATAGCGCGATAGAGCTTATAAGTATTATGCATATAGACGGTGGGGATCTAATATAATTAGTGAAATTTAGAATAAGATAGAATGGAAAATACTAAAACGTAGGTCTTTCTCCTACTGCAGCAATAGGAATACTTGGATTTATTTTCGCTAGAGCGAGGTATCTTATAGGCGTGGGACAGGTCTAGCGTAAGCGCGTAAATATAATAATAGTAGCACTTTAGAGAGATTACTGTAGGAGTAATAGAGGTGGTCTAGGGTAGTACTAAAATAATACTACGGCCGGTTTAGGGACGCGTAGTATAACTATAAGCTATTATAAGAGAATACTATAGAAAGTTAGTATTATTAATAGAGATAAAATAGGGATCCTATTACTTATAGACGTATTATAAGAAGAGAATAGAGCAGTTATAAAAGAATAGCTAAAGATACGGAAGCTAAAAGCTGGGATATAGTAAAAACAGTCTGCTAAAAGATAAGACGAATGGTGTTATTAATAAAAAGATATATAAGAGGCGACAGCTTATAAACTAGAAAAAAATTAAAATAAAGACGTTATTATTAGAACCTATTTTAGGTAAATAAGAATAATAGCTTATGGACGCGTTGTATAGAACAACCTCTAGATTAACTTATAACAAAATCTTATAATAAGAAAGGTAAATCCCATCCAACTTTTATTATTATTATTTTAGTTCTATTATAAAGGCATTATAAGGAGCTATAGTAGAAGAAGAGCGGAGGAACTAAAGATAAAGTAAGGTTTTACGCTAGTAAAGAACTAGCTATAAGCCGCATTATTAAGTACCTTTCTACTAAGATTTTTCCCTAGTAGTTTTAGCCGGAACTCTATAAAAAAGCTTAGTAGAGGCGAAGTCTTAGAGAACTAAGACCCTTAAAGGGGAGGCAATTATAATAAAATCCCCTAGAAGGTATATATTAGATAAGATAGTAGAGGGTTTTATTTATATCTTATCTATATTCTATCTACGTCCTAGAAGACACAGTTAGATAGATAAGGGGTAAAGGGTTTTACTAGCGTCTCAAAAGGATTATATAGGGACCTGGTTCTCCTCTAGAGAAAAGCTAGCAATTAGTCTCTAAATAGAAGTAGTTAGAAGCATTTGTCCTTTAATACGTAAAACTTATTCTACCTTTAACTTACCTTTGACTTACCTTCTACTTACCGGTAATACTGTTGATTAGATAATTATACGTTCCGGTTAAACTGGCCTCTTATACTTAGCCTCTAAATATAACTACAATATATACAATAAGGAGCTCCTAGTAATTATTAAGGTACTAAAAAAATAGCGCCCTAAACTATAAGGAACTAAGTAGCTATTTAAAATTATTACGGACTATAAGAACCTCTAGACCTTTATAATAACAAAATAATTAAACTAGCACTAAGTCCGCTAGGCTAAGTTCCTTTCCTAATTTAACTTTATTACCTATAGGCCTAGTACTAAAGCCATAATCCTAGACGCCCCTAGCCGCCTCTTAGGCGTTATACCTACTAATGCTAATAACAAACGTCTATAATACTAAGACCACGTTATTTTACTACCGAAGAAATTCAACCCTACTATCCTAAAAGAGCTATTAAGCGAATCCTAAGACCAGAGCATTAAAGACTTTATTATAGTGATAGACCTAGAGCCTAAGAAAAAACCCTTTAAGGAGCTTATTAAGAATGCCTATATAAAGAATAAACTCGCTAGGAATATATTAGCTGCGCTACGCGAACAGGAAGACTATAAAGTACGCTATTAGCCTAAGTAGATTAGGAAGCTGCTCTACTATAATAAATCTAAATATTTAATTATTAACGGCCTAATCTACTATAGGAATTGAGTATTTGTCCCTAATTTACCTAAACTTTAACTAGAAGTTATATACTATACGTATAGTTTAGGCCCTACGGGTTACCTAGGCCGCGTTAAGACACTAAACCTCCTTAATTAAACGTATTAGTAGCTAGGTATTTTATAGTTTACGGCTACCTACTTCTGTATAAAGACTCTACGCTTAGCCCCGCCTAATTTCCTGAAACTATTAGAACTACTAGTCCGCCTAAAAACCGATATCTCTATTAACCACATTATTAACCTACCTAAGTGTCTTTATAACGGCAAAATATATAGATATATCTTTATTATTATTAACCGCCTAATAAAAATAAGACACTTTATTTCTGTTACTAGCCTAGATACTAAGGGACTTATTAAAGCGTTTATCTATACTATCTATAAGTTACATAGTACTCTAAATACTATTATTTCTAATAAAGCCTCTTTATTTATTTTTAACTTCTAGCGTCGCCTAAATTAGCGCCTAAAGGTAACTCTAAGCCTTAGCTCCGTATAGTACCCTAAAATAGATAGCTAAACTAAGATTATTAATGTAGTAATAAATAAGTACCTACGCGCCTTTATAAGCTTTACCTAAGATAACTAAGTAGATTAGCTCCCCCTTACTAAGTTTGCTATAAATAACTAGGTTAATAAAACTATAGAAATCTTACCGTTTTTTGCCAACTATAGCTATAACCCATATCTAGGTATTAAACTAGTAGGCCCCTAGCTATTAGCCCTATCTATATATATAAAGGAGTATTTATAAGCTAATACTATTACTAACCACTTTAAGCGCATCTTAACCTAGCTTAAAGCCCTAGCTTATATTTCCTAGTAACGCTATAAAGATAACGCTAATATAAAATGAGATAAAGGTATAATATTTAAAAAGGATAATATAGTTATAGTTAGCCTTAAAAATATAAAGACTAACCGGCCTAAGAGGAAGTGGGATAATAACTAGGATGGACCCTAGCCCGTCCTAGCTACTTATAAAGGAGTAGTTATAGTTAACCTCCTAGACTATGTCCGTGTTAATAAGTCTTTTTATACTTTAAAAGTCCGCCTATAGTTCCTTAAAGAGATCTCTAGTTAAGTATATATTAACAAAAAGGAACGTTATAATATTATAGGCAGGATAGCTAAAAGGGATAATAACGGCAATATTATAAACAAGTAGGAATTTAAAAAGATCTTTAATATATATAATAAATAAATAGATAAGTACGGCTTAATATATTATATTAAGTGGAAGTATTATAATAAGAAAACCTAGGAGCCTAAGAAATCCCTAAAATGGTATAAGCGCGTACTACTAAAGTTTTATAAATAATACCTTAAGAAGCTAGAACCCCCAAACTAGGTATGAGATAAGGGAGAGTTATACTAAAACTATAGCCGACTATAAAGATAATTTATAGTAGTTAAGATTTTATAAAACTTTAACCACCGGTTAAAGTTATCTAATTAGTTAGTTTTTTGCTAAGAAGCGCTATGTAGTAGCGGTATAAAATTCTGCTAACTTTATTTATTAAACTAACTAATTAGGATTTTCTATACCCGGTATAGAAAATTACTATTAGCTTAGTTAAGAGTGGTAAGTAAAAGTAATATCTTTATAGTAAAAATAAGCTATTTAGTTTAGGGACTAAACCTTTTAAGGAAGTAAGTACTGTTACGGTACTAACCTAACGTATACTGTTTTATACTGTTTTATACTATCTTATACTATTTCCTACTATTAGCTGGCCCACTACTAGCGCCTTAGTGGCTGGCCTTACTATCTATATATAATACCCCCTTTTACCTTCTCCTCTTTATACTATAACGTAGTTATTTAGTCTACTTTATTACAGCACTGTAATAAAAAGACTATTTTAATATATAGACTTATAGGCTAATATATTAGCCACTATAGAGTTAACTTCTTTTTAGCTAGTAAAATTAACTAAAGGTAAATTTAGAACTTCCTATGGCTCTACTTAAGAAAGGATTACTACCTCTATTTATATAGCCAGTCTAGTATATACTAATATAACTTTAAGCTAGATTGCGATATTATAGTCTCTTTAGCTAACCACCCCTCTACTACTATATTAGCTAGCAGTATAGCCTTAAAAATATCTAAAAGGATATATTTACTAATATTAGTAGTAATATAAATATAATAGGCTATAGCTAAAGCGCTAAAGTATAAGAAGGTATTGGTTTTAAGATATAAGGAATTAAACCTATATTTATTTAGCGGATATTTAAATATCTACCAAACTCTTTTTAAATAAAATATTAGTACCTTAGTCTAAAGGACTTTTAGGTTACTAGGGAGTTTAGTAATAAAAAAACTATATATTTATAATTCTATCTTTAATCCTTATAATATCCGCATGGAGCTATTTTATAAAATTAGAATATCTATAGACTCCTACCTATAATAAAAGCATATCTATAATTAAAATAATATATTACTATTACTTTTAGAACTTATTAAGTAACTTATATACTAACTATTATATATATTAGTAAAGGTATAGATATAATATTAGGATAATAAACTATATATAAGAGGATTAAATAGTAAACCAGTCGCAGTTAATAGGAAGGCGTTAAATATATTTATACTATCCTTCGCGAGTTTTTTTATATCTACGCTATAAAAGTAAAGGAGCCTTAAAATCCGCTAAGCGCCGCGTATATTATATAATTAAATCCTTCCTAATCTAATCTGTAAGATAGCGGATATCTAGCGCTAAAGACTTAGTTATATATTCGCTATTTATACTCTCGCTAAATATAGACTTAAAAACACCGCGGAGTATACTAGTATGACTTATTATAAGAATACTCTACTTAAATAGCTCGTCTGTACTAAATGTCAAATTCCTATACATTTAGAGTAACTCCTTAAGTTAAGATTTAGCGGCCTACTAAGGCAATCTATTTTTATTTTTATTTTAAAAAAAAGCTATTTAGCCGCCCTTAGAGGTTAACCAAACCATTAGTAAGAATAGCCTATTAAAACACTAGATTATAAGCGCTTGTTTTAACTAGTCGCTATTGGAGCAGTATATTATATATATAGTTCTTTAATAAGCTTTTAGTAAAATATAAGTAAAGGCGGAGTATTATATACTTTAGTAATCTAATATCTATATACTTAATAGCGTATTTTAGAAGCTTATAAGTACTAATAACCTATAAAGACCAGATATAATTAAAGAACTCTATATTACCACTCTAAGGAACTTAGCTATTAGTAGTAGAACTTAATATATCTATAGAGGATAATATTACTACTAGCTAACGTCCGTTAGTAGGTAGCTCTAAACGATTTAATATACGCTAATTTATATCGTGATATATATCTCTTAAGAAAGCCGCTATATAGATATCCTTAATATATTCTAGAAATTGCTACGGAGATAGGTTTTGTATATATTACTTGGCCTCGCTATCTACTTTAATATTATATTTATTGCGGATATAGAGAAGGAACAATATGATAATATAAGCGTTAAAGCTATAGGGGATTAGCTCTTTAATAAAATAGAGCCTTTTCCCTAGAAATATTACGCTGTTCTAAGTAGTTTATATAGATATAAAGCGCTAAAAACTACTACACGGCTTCCTTGCCCCTATAGAATATACGTATAACTATATATAGAAAGTTTAATCGTATATACTATAGCCCTAGAATAGGCAATACCTACTTATAGCCATTATATGCGCATTCTGCCTTAACTTGCTCCTCTTTATATAATTTAATAAGCTTTATGATTTTCTAATCTCTATATAGCTAGTTATTAAAAGTAGCTTTATAATTATACTATAGTTAGTTTAGGAATATATTTTATATTATATAATAGTTACTATTAATAAAAGCTTCGCTATTAAGAATGGGCCCTAAAGTTATATACTCTGTCCTTCTATAAGGTAGAATATTAACTACTAGTATATATGGATATATATATTAAATAGCGTCTATAATAAAACTTATAAATATTCGCTCCTAAAGGTTATTAAACTTATTCCTAGCTATATTAATAATATTATTTAGCTTAAGTTAGTGGGTGTTATTTAATATTAACTGCTTAAGGCCCCCTTTAAGTATATATACTTTACGGAAGATCTTTTTAATAGTATATAAATTAAACTCGCTAATCTCGCCGATAATTTAATATTAAGTCTTTTAGTAATAATTAAAGTTATTATAAATAATATAGACATTATTATAAATAGATAAAGACTTAATTAGTTTCTTAAAGGTTATTAGTGCTAAAAGGGTTAGTAGAATTAATAGGACCTTTTTTAGAATAGTTAGCCAGCCTAAGCTTTTTAGTATTAAGAGTTATATAACTATTAATTAGATTAAGGCTATATAAAAAGATAGTATATAGTGCTTTATACTAAGTATCTAAAGATATAGACTAAGTAAACGGGCAAAACCGTTTGCGGAGTTTTAGGTAAACCCTAATAGAAATATAAAGACAACTATAACTATACGCAGATCCTAACTATATTTTTTTCTATTTAGTATAAATATCCCCTTAATAAGCTAAAATAGTAGCAAACTATACTACTAAATAAACTTAGCTATATTTTTAAAGTTAATATCCTTAAACTTTATATTTAGAGTTTATATATTAAAGGGGCCACGTTATAACTATAGTTGATAAAGCTTTTTCTAGATATAGCGGATAGTATAAGTTACTAGCGTTATATAAGTATTAGGCGTATTAATAAGTTTTTCTTATATTTCCTTATCTTCTAGTAAAGTAATAATTAGTTCCCTTACTTTTTTCTTCTTTTTATTACCTTTATACCTATTCCTACTTTCTAAGTACTTAAAGACTAGCCTTTAAAAAGACTAACCCTATTTTTATAAAAGGTCCTTAATAATATTAACCTTTTCTTCCTTTAATGTCTTTATTTAACTAGTAAATAAAATATCTACTAGTTATAGAGAGGGCGAGCGGCGTAGACGTAAGCGTTTAGTATTAGTAGTTACTATATAGCTTAGTAGTATAGAGGTAGAATTATAGCCTCTATTATAATAACTTTCTTTTAATATTACGTAGGTATAAGGACTTAAGGATCTTATAACTTATAGAGAAAAGCCTACTCTATAAAGCTACGAGATTCTTAGCTCCTTATACATGCGCGATATTTAGAAAAAGTTACTGCGGTAGATGCTATAATTCTACCTCTACACTACCAAGCCGCAAAGTAACCACTAATGCTAAACGCCTACGCCTATACCTGCCCTCTCTATAACCCGCGGATATTCCATCTGCTATATACCTATTTAATTTATTTACCTTATAGCCCTTTATAAATTATAGTATAGGCCCTAATAAAGTTATAAGCTTTACGTCTATATAGAGCTATAAAGCTTTATAAGAGCTCTATAGAATAAAGCTTAGGGGAAGACCTACACAGAGCTCTGTAAAAGCTCTACATAAAGCTCCGTATAAAGCTCTATAAAAGCTCTACTTAAAGCTCTACTCGTAGCTTTACTCGTAGCTCTACTTAAAGCTTTGCTTAAAGCTCTGCTTAAAGCCTATATAGAGCTCTAAAGCTCTACTAATACGCAGCACTAATACACTAGGAAGGCTCTACAATCGCCCATATAATCGCCTATATAATCAATCGATCGATTGCCTATACAATCGTCTTTACAAATGTTCTGCAATTAATCGCCTGTATAAACGTCTGCACGTCTATATAGCTACACATCTATACGCCTACACGTGGCTCTGCACAAAGCTCTACACAAAGCTTCGCACAAAGCTCCGCACAAAGCCCTGCACGAAGCTCTACACGTAGTTCTACACAAAGCTCTATACAAAGCTCTACACATAGCTTTATATAAAGCTCTACTAAAGCTCTATATAAGGCTCTACCTAAAGCTTACCCCCTAGTAGTAGCAAAGGCACTCCAGGCCAAGAGAGGATATTTTTAAGAAAGGACCTAGCTATAGTACCTATTAGGTATTGTAGGAGGGTACGACCTCTCTAAAATAGGAAAGTCACAGTGCTATCAGTCTGTCTGTCGGTCAGTCGGTCAGTCAGTCAGTCGGTCGGTCGTAATCAGTCAGTCAGTCAGTTAGTAAGAAAAGAAGAAAAGAGTGTATTTCCGGTAACTAGTAAGATCGTGATATATATAATAGAGGGAAGAAGGAAGAAGCCAAAGGCTCTATAAATATAGGAAAATGCCAAGACAGTAGGCGACGTCCAATCTACACCACTATATACCTCCCCTACTAAGAACGTTGTCCCCTAACGTTCTACAATATAGAAGAATAGCAAAACAAAAGTATAGCAAAAGCAGAATAGACAAAGGAAAGCATATCCCTAAACGAACGCAGGTAACTATATCCTTAGCCCTTCCATAGAACTGCCCTACAGCGTCTTTCTATTACCCATAGCTAAGATCCAATTTTCCTACTAGCAGTAACTAGGACAGCAGTAAACCAAAAATAATAACAGCAGCAGTAACAGCAGTTATAGCAGTAGCAGTAACAGTGGCATAAACAGTAATAAAAGCAGACAGTTAGCGCGGCAAAATAAAATAAAATAGTCAGCGGTAGAGCACTCAGCAGAAGAACTTGGTAACAGTTAGTAAGCAGTAGGACATTCGGCGGAGGAACTTTTAGTAGCAAAAATCTCGGTAGCGGCAGACAGTCGATAGTAGACGGTCAATAGCAGTCGGTTAATACAGCAGTAGCAATAGCAGCAGTGACAGAACGGTCAATGGCAGTGGTCGATAGCAGTCGGTCAAAGGCGGCTAGTCGGAACAGCGGCGGCGGGGCGATCGAAACGGTAGGGTATAGCGGTCAGGAGAGCAGCAGTAGAACAGTCAAAACAACATTAGGCCTAGAACAGGTTGGTTGGAATAGTTGGACAATATAACAGATCCAGCAGATCTAGCAGCGGTACAGATCTAGAACAGTAGAGACGGAGCAGTCAGTCAAAACAGCAAGGACGAAATAGCTAAACGGAATAGTGGCGGCAGCAGCGATGGTAGTAGGGCAGTAGATTAAGGTAGCAGAGGCTCTGGATTGATTTAATCGTTTAGTTAGTCATTTAATATTAAAACTCTGCATCTAGCTCTATATCGGTCTACATCATATGCAGCTTCTCAGTTAAGGCTCTACCCGTGGCTTTGTATTAAGCCCTATATCTAGCTATACGTCTAGCTGTGCGTCTAGCTATATATCTAGCCGTACATTAATAGCTCTACATTGCATATTCTGCGTCCGTATCTACGTACGTGCCTATATATCTGCGTTAACTACTGGCCGAAGACTATCTAATTGGTCGGCGACGACGTGCTGCAACTAGTCGTTTGGTTGTTTAATTAAGGTAGAAAGTCGGCCCGGCCAAAGGCTCTAATTGTCCTGATTTAAATGCGGAGACAGCGTTTAGCTAATCCAGATCTAATAAGGCCCTGGCTTGACTTAAGGTGTCTTCTACTACATATACGACTGGGGCTTTACATCCGTAGATAGCTAATCAAAGCTTCCGTGTAGACGTACGTCGGTTAAGGCTCCGCATATATCGGCGTCCAATTAAGCTGCCGTACTATTATCCAATCAAGGCTCTGCACCTATATGCTCCATATCCGTAGACTCCCTATACGACTCCGTGTGAGACTCCGTATAAAGCTCCGTATCTATATCTACAGGAAAGATCGTTCTAGCTAACCAATCTGTAAGCGTCGAGATAGGCGGCAATTAATTAATAAGGGGGGGGATAGCTAAGGGAAGAGGCTCTCGCAGAGGCTCCAAAACGTTAATTGGCCGTGTTTCTAACGTTCTTCCGGCCGTGTACTGGTTTCCTAATTAGGTCTAGTGCCCGCGCGCCTGCATGCCTGCGGTAATGCATCTTTGACTGCCGATTGAAGACGTCTGATGGCGACGGTGACTGATTCGATTTAACTGTGACAATATATGATCGACTAACGTTCAAATAGGGTATTAGGTCGGCCCGACCAAAGGCTCTGTTTACTGCAGTTTTCTTATCTTCTGCAAATTCGCCTGATAAGAGCCGCCCACATCACAATACGCATCAAAAAATACACCCCCTATTGCCCCACTAAATATAGCTCTATATTTTATATATAGAGGCCTATTTTATAGCTCTATTCTAGCGCTATAAAATAAGCCCTTATTTATATAATTTAGGGTTGTTTTTGTAGAGTTATGGAGGGTGCTTATTAAGGAGGGTCGCGATCGCGCAGAGCCTCAATTCAAGTTTTACAGCTACCCCATATAGCCCAACTAATACAGCTCTATATTTTATAAATAGAGGCCTATTTTATAGCTCTATTTTAGGGCTATAAAATAAGCCATTATTTATATAAATTGGTCCCGTAGTGGTGGAATTATATGGGGTGCTTTGCAACAGCTGCAAAACTTAAATTAAGGCTCTGCGCTGACTAATCTAGGAACCAAGCACCCCCTATAACTCTACTAAAATAGCTCTAAATTATATAAGTAAGGGCTTATTTTATAGCTCTAAAATAGAGCTATAAAATAGGCCTCTATTTATAAAATATAGAGCTGTATTAGTGGGGCTATAGGGGGTATATTTTTTTGATGCGCATTCTATTATTTACACGCTTGCGGAGAAGAGGATTAAGAATTAATCTAATTGGTGGGTACGGGCTTAAAGGCATCAATTAAGAATGGGTATATTCGCAAGGCCATTTACAAGGGATTGCCCTGCCTTAACTAAACGTGATGCCTATAGACCCGTGCGTAAGTATATTGCTGCAGTATCTATTTATAAAGCCTAAAATATATAACTAAAGAAAAAGGTATAGGTGGGAGGGAAAGCAAGTAAGTAAGGCTTAATTTTATAAATATTAATAATATTAGTGTTACTAAGATACAGGGGTGCTACTGCAGTGCTCGCTTAGCTATATAGATATATCTATCTATTATTTATACGCTTATGGAAAAGAGGATTAAGAATTAATCTAATTAGTAGGTACGGGCTTAAAGGTATTAATTAAGAATGGGTATATTCACAAGGCCATTTATAGGGAATTACTCTACCTTAACTAAATATAATACCTATAGACCTAAAAGCGCAGCGCCCGTACCATATAAGGTAGAGTAGGGGGGAAAAAAAATAAAAATAAAAATAAAAAGGGGGGGGGGAAGAAGAGATTTAAGTTAATATATTAGCGTACTAAAATAGGCACTCCTACACGCTGTTGTGCCTAAATACCTTCGCCTATTATATCTAGGGCGAGTAATAATAAGAACGGTATTAGCGTTCTATATTAAAAGTTTATACTTAGCTGGAATAGGTTTTTTAGGGATAATAAATAGTAAAGCTAAAACGCTTGTAAGGACCACTGGCCTAGTTACTATATTTAGCCGTTTATAAAACCGTTATCTTAAGCGTATTAAGCAGCGCCTTTCTAAAATAAGTATCCGTTATAGAGCTTAGAGTAAAGGCCAAGAGCGGTAACTTTATACTTTAGCTTATTCCTAACCGCGTAGCTTATAAAGGCCAATCTCTTAAAGCGGAAGAGGGAGGCGTTTCTAGGTTAGGGGTTATTTTTAAATAAGTATTTTATAGCTTAAACTACGTATTTAAGTTGCCCTAAAGCGGTAATTATAATTAAGACTCCTTAGTAATTAACGTCCGTTTTACTACACTTTAGACGTAATATTATATGGTCCTCTGCCAGCGTTATATTATTTCTAGTATATTTTATAGTAGAGAAGGCATGGCTATCTTTCTAAGCCTTAGTATAGGTAATCTTACCTAGATAAAGGAATTCCGTAAAAGCCGTAGTAACGGCGGCATTAAAGTTAAGATCCTTAACGGATTAGGCATTTAGGGTAACCAATTAAGTAAGGATGTCTTTAGTAATTGGCAATCTTTTAGCCATAGTAGAGGGGTTTATAGATATTACACCGTCTAGGATCCTCTTAATAATAGGATTATTAAAGACAAAGGTGTTATAATTAGCGTTAATATAGTAGGATTAAATTGCGGAAATATAGGCTCTAACTATAGTAGGCTTAATATAGCTTATTCCTAGACTAGTATTGCTAAAGATCTGTTAGGTAATCTATTCTTCTAAGTAGTAGAGGGGCGCTAGGTACTTTACCGCTCTATAAAGGTCGCAGTAGCCCTCCTAACTTTTAATTGCGGGACAGTATAAATCTCTTATTTTATTAAAGAGGCTATACTATAATAGTTGGCCGAAGTATTCTAAGGGGGCTTTTACCTTTATTTAGAAATTAGGTAAAGGGTCTTTAAAAGGGACTAGGTCTCCTATTTTAGCATTAGATTTAATATAATAAAGAAGCGTATAGTAATGGTAAATTAGAAATATCTTAATACGGGTATAGTAATAACACCTTATCGCGATTAAAATAAGATAGAGTATTAGCTAGCCTATTTTCTATAGAGGAAACCTACTCTATATAGAGCGTAATATTATAAGCTGCGGCTAGTTAGAGGATTTTATAGAGCGGGTAATTACCTAGTTTTTTTACTACCGTATTCTAGAATCCTAAAAGTGCTACTATATTATCTATATAGATATAAACTAAGCTATACTCCTACCGCGTTACCTAGAGCTAGAATAAGGTTGTAATTACTTAGACCTCCCACTTATTAATTAGGGTAAGGTGGTGTTCTATATTAGGGTAGCAGCTTAAAGAATTATCTTAGGATAGAGATACCAAATAGGGCGGCTATATTATCCCTTAAGAGTCCTTAAGAAAGAAGAAGGCCCTATAACTAAGAATTCTAGATATATTTAAAAAGAGATAGAATTATTTTTAATCCGTATTATTAAAGAAGAGGATACTATTTAAAAGGGTAAGAGCATCCCTTTACCATAATAAGTCTTAGTAAAGTTTAGCTGTTAGTTATTAGTAAGGATAACTACCTGCCTTTATAAAAGTAGAGATAAACTCCTAGATAGAGCGGTTATATAAACGCCTAAGCCTAATTACCTAGGCGCTCTAAGTAAGTTTACTAGCTAGTTTTTAACTCTAAACTAGCGTTAGGGATCTACTACTTAAAGCTTTATTAATCTCCTTAATCATAGTAGCCTATTTTAAAGGAGAAAGATATAGCTTAAACTTTAAAGTATCTATAATATAACCTAGGACTTTAGCCGTGGTTCCTTTAATATTCTTTAATTTGTTTTATAGAATGCCTAATTTATTACTTAATTAGTTATATATACTAAGTAATTAAGGGAGAATAGAAGTATTAGAGAGTATAAAGATAAAGTTATTTAGATAGTGCTTTAAGGCAGTATTTAGGATATATTAGATAAATATCTAGTAAAATCTCTTTATAAAAAGATTAAATAAAAAGGGTGCAATTTAAAGGCTAAATAAGAGGTAACGTTTAAAATATACTACACCCTTCTAGGAGAACCCTATAAGGCATTAAGCTTTAATAAAAAGTAGGATATTCTAAAAGGCGTCCTTAATATCCCTCTTAATAATTATATAACTATAGCCTGTATATATAATATATTAGAGAACCTAATTAACTATTAAATATTATAGTATAGCGAATACTATAGGAATTAAATTATTAATAGATCGGCTAGATAGTAAGGATAAGTTATAAATACAGCGCTATCCCCTATCTGCTTTAGGTACTAAACCTAGTAGTAAGGATATAACAGAAGATATTACTATTATAATCCTACCTATATTTAGATTAGCGCTAATCTTCTCTAAGATTAGAACCGTATTTATAGCTATTAAGGCTTAGTTTTTCTAGGAGAGGAGCTTAATTTCTAGGTTTACCCTAATCTAGTATCCAAACTTTAGGATACCAATAATATTATATTAGAGGTTACTAGGGTATAGGGATAGATAACACCCCTACGCTTAAATAATTAAAGGGAAAGGAAAGTCCTATAGAGAAGAGGAGGGTAAAAAAACTAAAAATAATAGTATTATATTCGGCCTACCTATACTATAAGGGTAAAACACGGTTTCGGTAGAGTATAGGTATAGCTTTATAAAATCCTCTTTCTCCTCTTCCTTTTCCTTCTTAATACTTTCCTCTAGTAATTGCTACTTATAATTCCTTATAATATATAGGCCACCGCACTTACTATAGGTATATAGGAACTTGTAATTCTTACCTAAGTTATACTTCCCTCTATTAAAGCTATAACAGGTTCTTAAGATATTAGTGCTTACTTATATACGTTTTAAGATAAATACAGATTTATAAGTACTAGGATTGTAATAGATATCTAGGAAATTACTAGAGATCTTCTAGTTAGCTAGCTTTAACTAGTTCTTTTAAATAACTATAGAGTAGTGCTCTAAGGCTATAGTTATTAAGAGAGTAATTTAGTAGGTAGTAGATAGCCAGATAACTTAATTATAGAAGGTAAGTATTTAGGGAATAAGATCTACTAAAAGATTCTTATATATAATAATTAAAATTATTATATAGTTAAGGAAGCCCTTTACCCACACTTTAACTAATAGGTAGTCCTTTATTATCCCTTCTTTTGGTCTTATAAAAAGGACGCTGTTAATAATAAGGATATTATTCTAAGGCTTAAACTAGAGCTAGTATATCCAAAGGTAAGAAAGTGCCCTAAAATACCTTAAGTATCTCTTTATTTGGGACGCCAGGGAGGAGGGTATTTAGGATATTAGCTATAGAGGGAAGTAACTTACCTAGTTTATTAATTAGGGTTAAGGATAATACTACTATAGCCAATCTCGCTATTACCGTAGCGAGGCTTAATATATAAAGTTTAGTTACCTAATCTTCCTATTCTTTTTAGACGCGTAGTATTTTAGTATAGTTTTCCTATTCCTAAAGAAGTTTTATTTTTTAGTTAGTTACCTAGTTCTTAACCTTCTTTACCTAAGCTCTTCTAATTCTTAGGTTCTCCTTATATAGTTATTAAAGCCGTTTCTCAGCTTTTTTAGCGGTTAAAGTCTCGCATTAAGCCGCGGAGAGAGGCGCTATTATAGAGGATAGAGACTATAACGCTAGCGTATCACCTAAAGGTGTAGGGGAAGGTAAGGAAAACTAGTAGGTAACCTCTAAGGAGTTTGGCTTGTTAAGTATATTATTATTAGTTAAGTTTTTAAGGTTTTTATAAGCGATTTGCGAAGGTTTAGACGAGCGTATAGGTTATTAAGTTATTAACAGCAATAATTAATTATTAGAAATTAAGTAAATAAGGCATTAGCTCTTAAATAAGACTAATATGGAAAGCAAGCAAGTAAGGCTCAATTTTGTGAATATTAATGATGTTGGTGTTGCTGAGATGCAGGGGTGCTGCTGCAGTGCTCGCTTGGCCACATAGACATGTCCATATAATGCGGGTGGCTCTTATTAAGCGAATTTGCAGAAGATAAGAAAACTGCAGTAATCCGACTTAACTGTAATGGCGGCGTCCGATTAATCAAGATTTAACTAAGGCTCTGGCTTAACCTAGGGTGTCCTCTACTACACGTACGACCTAGGCTCTATATCCGTAGGCTCTACATCTACGGACAACTAATTAAGACTCTGGCTGCATAGTCGTTTAGTTAAAGCTTTGTATCCATGCAGTCGTTTAACTGGGGCTCTGCATCTGTAGTCAATTGAGGCTCTTAGTGTCTACTAAACGTCCAATCCAGAGACCTGTCTTAAGACTTCCTTCCTCATAAGCATAAACGGCAGCTTCCAGTAGACCATTTTCGCGGGCCCGTTGCTTTCCTAGGACGTCTTCTATAGCTGCTTTCTTTCCTTTCTAGGCTGTCCTTGCTTTTAACCCTTTCAGCATATCCCTAGGCTTTTGCGGCTGCTTCTTTGCCCCCGCTGCTAGCAGTACGCTCGCGTATCCTTAATCTTCTTCCGGCTTAAGAACCTTTATAGGATTATCTTCTACTTCTAGTCCCTTTGTCGCTGTCCTGGCTCTGCGCTTTACTTAAGTTGTCCTTAATATCTTCCTAAAGCCATCTGGTGGCGGCTTCTCAGTTGTTATAACTACCTCCGTCGCATATCCCTTGGCCTTATATCCACAATACAGTCCTTTATCAGACAACCTCTAAGGAAAAGCGCTAGCTCCTATATGTCCAATTCCTATTCCCCCCGTAATCCCTAACAAGGCCCTTTACTAGCTTAACCAGATACGGCTTTATCCTATCTTCAGTCGCATAAGGATAGCTTAGGCTTAACGTGGTTAGCCGTACCCTGTATACAATCTCTTACAGTGCCTTTTTATATACTGCTCTACCGTTTCCATAGTGCTTTATCACTAATATCGTGCTATTACCTTTATATAGGTCCCTTCCTTACCGCGGTATCTGTTCTTATTATACAGCTAGCGCAGTACTAAATTCAGATAGCAGTGACAGTCGTGCTGTGATCATTCGTCGTTTGAATAAGGAATAAGGTCGGCCCGGTCGAAGGCTCTAATCTGACGATATTCGACTGATTTAACTTAGTGACGGCGACGTGCTGACATCGAGGCTCTGGCTTGATTCGATTCCACGACCAGTCGCGGCTTCTATGCAGTCACTCGATTTAATCAAGGCTTCCATGCTATCGACCGATCAAGGCTCTACGTGCAGCTCTGCATCTAGCTCTACATCGTACAATCGGCTCTATATCTGTACAATCAATTAAGGCTCTCGGTATCCGTTCTCATCGTACAGCTAGCGCATCATCGAATTCCAAGGGCGGTATAGAGTTCTGCCGGTTCTACTGCTGAATGGACCAATCAGGATTTTCCGTGCCGGGCATAGAAAATCGCTATTGACTCGGCGACAGGCGGTAAGCTGAGCTAACATCTTTGCAGCAACCAACGCGTCTTAATACGTTGCGATCAAGAAATTAAACAAGAAAAGGAGCTTTAGGAAATACTATACTTAAGCAGACAAATAGAAATCTTTTATACGGCCGTTACCTACGCAGTGATCTTTTTGGACTGGACTGGACTGGATTTAAGGATCGATCCAGTCCAGTCCTATGGAAACCAGATTTGGATCCTGGAGCTCCATGGAGCTCCAGTCTACCCGCTAAACCCAATATGGTAAGTCTTGGCAATATTATGGTGTTGAGGATTAAAAGTAGAGGTACCAAACCTTACTATAAAATCGTCTATATTACACCTCAATTGATATCAGGAAGCTCTCCCTCCACCTCACTGCCCTCCCGTTCCTCATCCTCTACCTCACCGCCGTGCTCAATAGCCTCCTCCTCCTCCTCAGCCAAAGCTTCCTCATCCGCGGCGGCGTCCTCCTCCTGAGCAGCAGTCTCCGCAGCAGCCTCCGCAGCAGCCTCTGCAGCAACTGCAGCCGCAAGGCGAGCCTTGGCTTGCTCCTTTGGTGAGAGTTCTACCTTATACTCTTTACCTTCCGCTTTGCCAATGTCCTTATTATCAAATGTACCCTTTAGTGGCGGCCCATATCTATGCCGAAGACACTTATTCGCCTTAATGATATCTATCTTTAAGCGGGATCGTCAATCTTTAAGGAGGATCTTACAGCTACTAAACAGCCGTTCGTATTCATCGCTTATAGGAGGCACTGTGAGTATATCAAGGGCGAATCAAGCAAGATCGGGCTGGCTGTAGTATCGTTGCTGCCAGTATTGAATGACGTCGAAGTATTCAGGATCTTCAACTTTAAGAACGTTCGTATCAAGGTAATCTTGTAGGCGATCAATAGAGGGAGTTGCGTCTTCGGCGTCGGCTTAGTAAGTTACTTTACGGCGCTTATAAGCTTAAGCAGAGGTGTAGATCTTCTTTAGACCTGGCTGTATAGGCACTGGATGTAGTGGTGATAAAGACGATTTAGTAGAGGGATTCTTGCCTTTGTATTCAAGCCAGAGTTCCTTAATTAGGCTCTTAACGCCGTTAATCCACTCCTGCTTAACGGGATAAGGCCTCCAATAATCCTTAAACCAGCTCATTTTAAGCGTTGGATTAAGAACAATTGCCGCATAGTACGCTGCTGTATCATCGGCCTTGTTAAAGTACTTATTGCCCTTTTCCCATGCAGATTCCGAATAATCAGCCAGATATTAATAGATTTGAGCGTCGCCTTTCCTTCGGTGTTAAGCTGCGAGCTTAAGAAACTTCTGCTTAGTGGTAGAGAGTTCATCCATAAGCTAGTCTAGTGTTTAAAAGTGGTCAGCAAGACTCGTACAATTACCTTCTACCATAATAGTAGCTTCGTAGAACGTTTTGAGGTGGTTATAGAGGTGTTCAAGTTGTTTCCAGTGCTTTGGCTGGAGGAGGTCTTCTTTTGTAAGCGCCTTTGCTTTCTCGCTGGGTTTATACTCGCGGCAGAACGTAATAATTCGGTCCTTGCAATTTAAAAAGCGTAAGATAGCTGAGAATAATGAGTTCCATCGCGTTGCGTTATTTTGGATAAGCTAATAAATTATTAGTATTGCTTTTATTAATGGTTTTTAGAGAATCAAATATTGCGACCGTAAGGGAAATATTACGACCGTAAAGCGGAAAAATATAAAATCCATCGCCGCAGCTAATTAGAGGCTTAGAAAAATTAAGCAAGTAGCAAATATTACCACTTTTCCCCTACTAAAGCTTACCTCTAAGCCGTCGAATTCCAACAAAGGACCCCCCATTTGAATCCTTCTAAAGACCCCACGACGCTAGGGCGTTATGCGAATATATCGGACAAGGTTATGTAATAATCCAACCGCTCCACGCTTCTTCCAGAGCTCTCGCACCTTCGCGAAATCCTACTCACAGTAGGCAGCAGCTAGGTCCTTGCAGATATTCTCAGAATCTAAGCCAATAATAAAGGCCTAAGCACAGAGGTTCGTAATATGGCCGAAGCAGCAAAGGCGACGTCCTTTCCTACTCTTTACTGACATTTTTGGGTACAGAGCTCGAAGAACGGCGTCAATGCAGGTGTTATTTGCGTCCGCGTTATCGGCCATAAAATACCCTAAATTGCCTGCGATCCTATAGTCCTTAAATAGAGCAATCAAAACAGCTGCCATATTCTCACCAGTATGTTCACCATACACCTCGCGAAGGCCTAGTACTACATAGCGACGCCTGCCATCTTTATTAATAAAATGGGTAACTATACTAAGTACCGCATGGGCATTCGGTGACATCTAAAGATTAAAGGATATTAATATAGCGCTATGGGCTTCCTTTAGCTCCTTCCTTAACCGTTCCTTCCGTGGACATGTCTATGTGGCTAAGCGAGCACTGCAGCAGCACCCCTGCATCTTAGCAACACCAACATCATTAATATTTATAAAATTGAGCCTTGCTTGCTTGCTTTCCATATTAGTCTTATTTAAGAGCCAATGCCTTATTTACTTAATTTTTAATAATTAATTATTGCTGTTAATAACTTAACAACCTATACGCTCGTCTAAACCTTCGCGAATTGCCTATAAAAACCTTAAAAACTTAACTAACGACGATACACTTAATAAGCTAAACTCCTTAGAGGTTACCTACCAGTTTTCCTTACCTTCCCCTATACCTTTAGGTAATACGCTAGCGTTATAGTTTCTATTCTCTATAATGGCGCCTCTCTCTACAGCTTAACGCAAGACTTTAGCTACTAAAAAAGCTAAGGAACGGCTTTAATAACTATATAAGGAGGACCTAAGGATTAGAAGAGCTTAGGTAAAGAAGGTTAAGAACTAGGCAACTAACTAAAAAATAAGACTCCTTTAGGAATAGGAGGACTGTACTAAAATGCTATATATCTAAAAAAAATAGGAAGATTAGGCGACTAAACTCTATATATTAAGCCTTGCTACGGTAATAGCAAGATTAGCTATAGTAGTATTATCCTTAACCCTAATTAATAAACTAGGTAAGTTGCTCCCCTCTATAACTAATATCCTAAATATTTTTCTCCCTAGCGTCCTAAATAAAGAGATACTTAAGGTATTTTAGGGCACTTTCTTGCCTAATAACCTCTTTTGTCTTTAGATATACCAGCTCTAGTTTAAGCCTTAAAATAATATCCTTATTATTAATAGCGTCCTTTTTATAAAACTAAAAGAAGGGATAATAAAGGACTACCTATTAGTTAAAGTGTAGGTAAAGGGCTTCCTTAACTATATAATAATTTTAATTATTATATATAAGAATCTTTCGGTAGATCTTATTCCCTAAATACTTACCTTCTATAATTAAGTTATCTAGCTATCTACTACCTACTAAATTACTCCCTTAATAACTATAGCCTTAGAGCACTACTTTATAGTTATTTAAAAGAACTAGTTAGAGTTAGCTAACTAAAAGATCTCTAGTAACTTTTTAAATATTTATTATAATTCTAGTACTTATAAATCCGTATCTATTTTAAAACGCGTATAAGTAAGTACTAATATTTTAAGGACCTATTATAGCTTTAATAAAGGGAAGTATAACCTAGGTAAGAATTATAAGTTTCCGCATACCTATAGTAAGTGCGGTGGCCTATATACTGCGAGGAATTATAAGTAGTAATTACTAAAGGAAAGTATTAAGAAGGAAAAGAAAGAAGAGGAAGAGGATTTTATAGAGCTATACCTATACTCTACTAAAACTGTGTTTTACCCTTATAGTATAAGTAGGCTAAATATAATATTATTATTTCTAGTTTTCCTACCCTTTTCTCCTCTATAGGACTCTCCCTCCCCCTTAATTATTTAAGCGTGGGGGTATTATTTATTCTTATACCCTAGCAACCTCTAATATAATATTATTAGTATCCTAAAGTTTAAATGCTAGATTAGGGTAAACCTAGAAATTAAGCTCCTTTCCTAAAAAAACTAAGCCTTAATAGCCGCAAATATGGTCCTAATTTTAGAGAAGATTAGCGCCGATTTAGATATAGGTAGAATTATAATAGTAATATCTCCTATTATATCTTTACCGCTAGGTTTAGTACCTAAAGCGGATAAGAGATAGCGCTATATTTATAACTTATTCTTACTATTTAGCCAATTTATTAACAACTTAATTCCTATAGCATTTGCCACACTATAATATTTAATAGTTAATTAGGTTCTCTAATATGTTATATATATAGGCCGTAATTATATAATTGTTAAGAGGGATATTAAGGACGCCTTTTAGAATATTCTACTTTTTATTAAAGCTTAACGCCTTATAGGGTTCTCTTAAAAGGGTATAGTATATTTTAAATATTGCCTCTTATTTAGCCTTTAAACTACACCCTTTTTATTTAATCTTTTTATAGAGGGATTTTACTAGATACTTATCTAATATATCCTAAACGCCGCCTTAGAGTACTATTTAGATAACTTTATCTTTATACTCTTTAATACTTCTATTTTTTCTTAATTACTTAGTATATATAACTAATTAAGTAATAAATTAGGTATTCTATAAAATAAATTAAAGAATATTAAAGGAACCACAGCTAAAGTCTTAGGTTATATTATAAATACTCTAAAGTCTAAGCTATATCTTTCTCCTTTAAAATAGGCCACTATAATTAAGGAGATTAATAAAGCTTTAAGTAGTAGATCCCTAACGCTAGTTTAGAGTTAAAAACTGGCTAATAGACTTACTTAGAGCGCCTAGGTAATTAGGCTTAGGCGTTTATATAACCACTTTATCTAGAAGTTTATCTTTACTTTTATAAAGGTAAGTAGTTATTCTTACTAACAGCTAACAGCTAAACTTTACCAAGACTTATTATAGTAGAGGGATGCTTTTACCCTTTTAAATAGTATTCTCTTTTTTAATAATACGGATTAAAAACAATTTTATCTCTTTTTAGATATATCCGGAATTCTTAGTTATAGGGCCTTTTTCTTTCTTAAGGACTTTTAAGGGATAATATAGCCGCCCTATTCGGTATCTCTACCCTAAGATAATTCTTTAAGCTGCTACCCTAATATAAAATACCACCTTACCCTAATTAATAAGTGGGAGGTCTAAGTAATTATAACCTTATTCTAGCTCTAGGTAATATAGTAAGAGTATAGCTTAGTTTATATCTATATAGATAATATAGTAGCACTCTTAAAATTCTAAAATACGGTAATAAAAAAACTAGGTAATTACCCGCTCTATAAGATCCTCTAACTAGCTATAGCCTATAATATTACACTCTATATAGAGTAGGTTTCCTCTATAAAAAATGGGCTAGCTAATACTTTATTTTATTTTAATTATAATAGGGTGTTATTATTATACCCGTATTAGGATACTTTTAATTTACCGTTATTATACGCTTCTTTATTATATTAAATTTAATACTAAAATAAAAGACCTAGTTTTTTTTAAAGACCCTCTACCTAATTTCTAGATAAAGGTAAAAGCCCCCTTAAAATGCTTTAGCTAACTATTATAGCACGGCCTTTTTAATAAAATAAGAGATTTATACTATCCCGCAATTAAAAGTTAGGAGGGCTACTATAATCTTTATAGAGTAGTAAAGTACTTAGCGCCCCTCTATTACTTAGGAGAATAGATTACCTAATAAATCTTTAGTAATACTAGTCTAGAAATAAGCCGTATTAAGCCTATTATAGTTAGAGCCTATATTTCCGCAATTTAATCCTACTATATTAACGCTAATTATAACACCTTTATCTTTAATAATCCTATTATTAAGAGGATCCTAGATAGTATAATATTTATAAACCCCTTTATTATAGCTAAAAGATTACTAATTACTAAAGACATTTTTACCTAATTAGTTACCCTAAATACCCAATCCGTTAAAGATTTTAACTTTAACGCCGCTATTACTATAGCCTTTACGGGATTCCTTTATTTAGGTAAGATTACCTATACTAAGACTTAGAAAGATAGCCACGCCTTCTCTATTATAAAATATACTAGAAACAATATAACGCTAGTAGAGGACTATATAATATTATATCTAAAGTATAGTAAAACGGATGTTAATTACTAAGGAGTTTTAATTATAATTACCGCTTTAGGGTAACCTAAATACGCAGTTTAAGCTATAAAATACTTATTTAAAAATAACCCCTAACCTAAAAACGCCCCCCTTTTCCGCTTTAAGAGATCGGCCTTTATAAGCTACGTAGTTAGGAATAAACTAAAGTATAAAGTTGCCGCTTTCGGCCTCTACTCTAAGCTTTATAACAGACACTTATTTTAAAAAGGCGCTACTTAATATACTTAAAATAACGGTTTTATAGACGGCTAAATATAGCAACTAGGCCGGTAGTCCTTATAAGCATTTTAGCTTTACTATTTATTATCCCTAAAAGACCTATTTTAGCTAAGTATAAACTTCCAATATGGAACGCTAATACTATTCTTATTATTACTCGCCCTAGATATAATAGGTAAAGGTATTTAGGTATAACGGCGTATAGAAGTGCCTATTCTAGCACGCTAATATATTAACTTAAATCTCTCCTTCCCCCCCCCGGGTGG
>Ga0307515_10003129_pt1 | contig 34966 bp, 32 predicted proteins | sample 17_EM_MG_FD_194513 | JGI IMG/M metagenome (GOLD analysis project Ga0307515, IMG submission 194513) | Populus trichocarpa ectomycorrhiza microbial communities from riparian zone in the Pacific Northwest, United States - 17_EM | ecosystem: Host-associated > Plants > Roots > Unclassified | place...
AGTGTATTTGTGACTGTGGTTATGATTGCACCTTCAGATTATCAAAGATAATCTAGCCAATACAGCTCACGGCGGAGGCGTTGGATAATGTAGACTTGGTTACACTAAGGAAATAAACTGCGCCAAAGTACGGGATTTCAGGCCTAAACCTAGGGCAATCTCAAACCTAGGGCAGTCTTCCTGCTATAAATGCAGTCCTCCTCTACGGGGCGAAGATAAGTACCGATAATGTGGTACATCGTATTTTGAGAGATCCTCTTACGTTCAATGCACGTTATACAAAAAGGGCCCAGCGCCGAACGCAAGCCAATGACCAGTTGATTGAATCACTCACAGCCCGCACAGTCGGTTTAATGTAAACTTACAAGGTATGACAATACTTTTCATTGTGGAGGTGAAAGGGACCCGATGCTGTGGTACCGCGACACCAGGTGCAGCAGACGGCAATGTTCGAGAAGTCTGCTTCATACCTTTAGAACATCCGGAGGCCGTTAACACCATTGGCGGGGTGTCGCTTATGCAGGGATTTTCAGCTGCAGGCGTGGGTTACCGAAACAACGGGCACCGTTATCGGGATTCGGGACCCGAGTAGTTGAAAACTATGAATCCATCTGCAAAGCTTACAGTCTCAACTTAATTGCACACTGGACTAACTGCAGTCAGCCTACTCACAGCGCGAGGATGTCATCAATTTCGCAATTGGTTATCTATAAGCACGTATTCAAAAGGTCTACGAGAACGAAGGGAGAAACAACTTTCATGGATAAAAAATGGGTATATAGTATACAAATAGCCTCATAATCAAGCCCTCAAAGATCTATAGATCTATATAAAAAAGCTTCACGTTTTGTGGTCGATATTTTGATGAGGAAGGTCTTGGCAGAGGCTCACGTATTCACCGACCTTGTATGCAAATGGCATCTAGACAGTGACAGTTGTGGAAGAAGCGGCAGTTGGACGAAAGGATTGTGAAAAGGTTGCTAACTGTAGAATCAAAGTCTCGCAGAGGGTCATTTCGGCTTCAGCGGCTAGCTCTGCTTAAGGACTTGGTAAGTGACGACATTCCCACTGTTCCCACTGTTCATTTTGCAAGACACATCCCCGCAGCCTGTGCAGAGGGAGGGGTTCGAGACAACGAGCAGAGCGAGGTGGCTGTCACATTTGAATGCGGGCCGCCTCTCCTGCACGTCGCGACTTTGGCAGACGCGTCGCGGGAAGCAAGTTCAGCACTTGGATACGAGAGCGAAATAACGGTTGGCTCACGATTGCCGTCGCACTGCCCTGCGGCAAAGATTTGCCCCAGCATGTCATCAAGCACCGGCCAATAACGGTGCAAGCGATACATGGATTCGTCCGATCTCTGGCAGGCGTTGTGCAGGGTACGGGCGTTGTGTAGGCGACGATGGCGAAAGAGGGCCTGCGAATGGCTAACTTTGCTCGTCGATGCAGAATTCAAGTTTTGAATGGGTCTGATGGGCTGGATGGGGCCTAATGGGCCACCTCAGAATCAAGCCACATCCGCTGTCGGTTAGCTCACCCCCTGTTGTCCATGGTGAAACGTGCTGTGTGGAGGTGGGTGTTCCTTGTTTACACCCAAGCCCCATGCCCACGCCTCATACAAGCAGGAGCTTGGACTGACCAGCTCCTCAATTCTCCGCACCATTCCACCAGCTTCAAATCCACCCTTTGCCCACGGCTCGACGCTGCTAGTCACTGTTGTTTCTTTGCGACGAGGAACACCAAATCTTCCTTCGACTATATAATGAGTCCGCATTAAATCAATATAGAAACCATTCTAGCTATTTACCCGCCTGCTTGGTTCTGCATTTGGAACCGGTCTCAGGAAGGCCCCACATAGAGTACGCTCTTCTACATTATACACCTTCTATTAATCATTTTGCTACCACCCTAACTCATGTGCACAGCTCACCCAACGCTGTAATGCCTCCTATTTGAGCCACGATCCGCCTCTGCAGTTCCAACGGCGCGTGAACCTGCAACAATTCTCTCATTATTCTCATTATGGGAAACACGCCGTCTGCACCCTCCTCCAAGGAGCATAATAGGCTCTCAAAGCCTAGGACAAACACCAATTCGCCCTTCGCATCCCCGAAAGTTGACATGCCTTCACCATCGGCAAATACGAAATATGTAGATGTTGACATTAGCGATTCTATAGTACGTTCTCCTACTGGGGACTACAGAACTAGACAAGATGCAAGGCAACAACTCCGTGTGCAATTGACATCTCCAATTGACGGCGATGTTTCTCAGGAGTCCAACGAAGATGACAGTTTGGGAGAACTCGCTACTCAAGTGCGAAATCGGCTTTCACTGTCCAGGTCGAATTCCCTTGTCTTGCAAATTCCCAGCGGCCGAACCTCGACCTCTAGGCCTGCTAGTCTGCCAGGCTCAAAAGTGCCTTTGGTGTCTGACACTCGAACAATAGATCTTGAAGCAGCTATCTCTATCTTGCAGGAACTTAGAAAGAATGCCTCGCCAGAAGATCTTGCTGCGCTGCGTAAGTTTCCCTCCGAATAAAGCTCTCTTTCATATAGTAGTCTAAGTAATGAGTCGTAGACAAGGCACTTCTTCCGCCAAAAGCACTTGAGCCTACACCGGCACCATCACGTGGATCTGTTCATCGAAAAGAATTGGCTAGTGAATCTTCCCATGCGCTCATACGGCGGCGTTCTCTTGCAACACCAGGCCTTGCAACGCGCGGCGCACCGACTGATGCGTTAAGAAAGCCATGCGGGCAACAGGAGCCATCCCTAAAGGATCTCAAAGAGCACGAATGGAAGCTTGAGATGATGGGTACATCTCCATTGACTCGCCTAGCGAGTCTAGACCTGGCAGGTGATGGTAGAAATTCCCCCACACCACGAGCCCAAACCCCTGGATATATGGCGTACTCCCACCTCGGGTCGCTTCAACTTGGTTCCCTTGTCGTTACGAATGGAGCAGCATCACCCGCCCCAAGCGTAATGTCCAAGAAAGTGAACCATCGAAAATCTACCCCAGACCTCTCACAAGAAGAAGACTATTTTACTGCTTCTGAAGGCTGTGGGAGCCCTACAGCTCTAAAGCAAGAGCGAGCGACCCGATCTCATTTTCGCAGTCAGTCAGCTGTACTTCCTGCGCCTTCCTCCTTAAGCAGAGAATGCCGCAGGCCGGATAGAGAAAAGAAGTCGAAACAAACTCAGCGAAGTGGAAGTCCACTTAAAAGAGAAACTCTCGCAGAGGATGGGGATGCACATACCAGCGACAGACGGTCTATCAAATCTCGTGGGCATGCAAAAACCATAAGCGCGCCTTCAGTTGCTCAGGATTACATGGCTGAAATTGCGTCTAGTCCATTTGCAGATCGAGAAGAACCCTCGGAAGGTTGTAATGCAGGTGCAGGCAGTTCAGGGATCAATAGGATGCTAGATGTGGGAATCGGGGAACCCTACTCTGAATATTCGATGGGTTTCAGAGAAGAGGCATTCCGCATCTTGGACGGCACTATCTTTGGAAGAGACTCGACCACCGATCACGAGTCCCATCCAGCTCGGCCACGGACATCAGAAGCTCTTGAAAGTGACTTTAAAAATGGACGACCGTCTCATAGCAAAGCCGATTCCGGTTACTCTTCAGGAGCAAGCCTTCGAGCCTTACAGCGCGAAGGCAAAGCTATAGAAGAGGGTACCGTTCCTTCACTTCCTAAGAAAACTTCTGTTTTGGCTGACTTGCAAAAGAGTGGGAATGGTCCCAGTGCCGACGAAACGAGAAGCCTTTACACATTTGAGCAAATGCTATCGCTTTCTGTTTCCCAGAAACCATTGCCACCGCCTCCGGATAACGAAGACGTAAAGTCAGAAACGCCACGATTATCATTGCTGCAGACCAAATCCTGGAAAAGAACCCCGAGTACCCGCACATCAAATCTCTCAGCTCCAAATTCGCCCATATCAGTTTCGTCGTCCCATAGCACTGATAGTAAAAAGTCCTCCATGCATAAAAGGTTGCAGAAACGGCGGCCATCCTCGCAACAACTTCCAGCTGTACAGACCTGTCAACCGATTCGTGATGGAAGTATCCCGAATATCCCAGATAATATCAGAGTACACTTTACAAGACGTCTCTCTGAAACGCCTGGCATGGATCACCTGACTCGAACGTACGCGTCGACTGCGCATACAGAGTCTACCGAAAGCCTTACTGAGCCCAAGACTGACATTGTTCCGATCCGGTTTCCATCGCCAGCGACTTCAGGAGTCTCTCAGAGGTGGCACTTTCGATCGCAAAGTGCACGTCCACCAACGCCACCACCACATCACCGCAGGCCAAGCCTCTTTTATTTCCGGTCTGAAAAGCTGGTCGAAAGTGAAACCGCTGATCACAACAGCAATGAATCCGTGTGTATTGCGGACTTCGGCACGGTTACACAGTCGCTTGGTAGGTCGCCTTATGATGTAGCGATTTCAGCCCTGCACACCATGCCCGTCACATCCCCAACATACCCCCATCAATTTAGCACTGCTTTGCCACGCGCGAAGTCTATGGTCAACATGGATTCGGTGACTGCCTCTGAATTCGCCAGGATGCGCAGTCGTGAGCGTGCTGCGCCGTCTAGACTAATCGTACAACGGCCGAGAAGCTATCATGAGTACAACCTCGAAGCAGGAGAAGCTACGGCAGCAAGAGTACCTCACCCTCGTAGCGTGTACTCGGACGTGCCACCGGTGCCCTCAATAACATCATGTAGACTGTCTCTGGCGCGGGCTTCATCTTCCCAAGCCACAACGGATCTTGGTATCTCTCAACCGCCAGCTAAAGGTAGTGATTGTCCAAAAATTGCCTCTAGGGAGACATCTGTGTCTGCACTTATCGAAAAGTTCAATGAACAGCCAATTCAGCAATCCCGGGAAGTGCAACCGGATTGGGAGGCACACTCCCGCCTCTGGCGCCAACGCCGTAAGTTAATCGGTGAGAGACTTCGTTGCCAAACCGCTCTTACAGCCGACGTTCAGCCAAAGATCTCAAGTCAGTCGTCACAATCTTCCATCGCCTCATCACGGCACACCTTATCGCGCGGCACCATCCCTCCCCACGCAAAACCTACCGAGTTAGTCAAGTCTTCAACTCCCACAGATGTCGCCACAGCGGAATACGGCGTCTTCGATCGCTATAGTGGAGGCCCCGACCATGAGTACGAGCATGGCTTTGGAGTTGGAGGGAGTACAGGCACGCGTCATCTCCGCAGCGCTGCAAGCAGGAAGAGCATGCATTTCAGCAACCAATTTGGCGTTGATTTGTCAGATGTTCCCGTTTTACTCCAGAGGGCAAGCTAATACCCTAACTTCACGACTGCATCAGTATTTTATTTCCTTCCTCTTCTATGGCATCTACATTGGGTGGGAAAATTGTTCTTTAAATGGGGGGTTTCATACCTTAAACGAAGTTAACAATTTAAAGGCAGCACGTGAAGTATTCATCGGGACGGTTTTGGGTTGGGCATTTGGTTTTTTTTTTTTGCATACATGATACCAAAATCCATTTTTGGACCCGCTGGTGGCTTAGAATAGTCAAAAGAAAACAAGGGCTGTGTTTAGTATCTTCAGCTGGTGGCAACGGATGCCTCGAAAATCCGATGTACGAGCAATGGGGATTATAGGGCCTGGATAAGAAGGCTTCATACAGGATGTGTTTTCTCAAGCCGGTCAAGCGTGCCTTGTCCCTTCTAGAAGCACATATATTTCCCGAGTCTTATTAGGCAGTGTTTGGTGGGATGGTGTTCAGCTGAGGTTTACGAGTAGTTATGTGCCGGTCTTCCCGCGCTGCAGAGCCATGCCATTTTACTTTGCTAAGGACTGCTAAGCCTTCGCGGGCTGTGACGGCTACGTCATTATCGACGCGGTATGACATCCACTTGAGCGCAAAAATGGCGGATTGTAGTAAATTGTCGAAATCCCTCGGGAAATACGGGATTCGCAACGTTTTGTAAGGGTTTGTCCTGCAGGCGGTGAGGAGCGACGCGCGCCACCCATCCTCTCAGGGGTAAGTGTCAGTGAATTCAGTCGATGTGCGCTCCACCCTCGATTCACCAGGGGGCCATGAGCGATTTAAGGGCCAAGCACCTGTCAAGATGGGACGGATGTTGATACGTGCGACTCGGAACAGAATTGGAGGAGGTACACAGGGCCTCCAAACAAGCTGAAGGAAACTTTGCGCACTTTTCTGCTGCTTCTATTTCAACCGCCCTCATTCATCTCTTTCTTCCCTCTCTCATTCCCTCTCTCATCCCCCTCTATTTTAAGCCGTATCACGCATAGAAGAGTAGAGGATCGCGGGACCCGAAGAGTAGAATAACAGGAGAGGTCGCCTGTGTTTGTGATTTGGTACGTAAAATGGCAGACTTTCTTCCGTTCTTACCCTAGCTCCGCACTTTCGCCAGAATCAAAATTGCTACCATGTTACATCACCCCTCCAACTTTCCACAGCTGCCACTGAAAATTCATCATCTTTTTCTTTCACCTCTAGTCTCTCAAGCACCACCTAATCACCTGCATCCCATTAGTTTCAGTGGGAGGACTGCCTTTGGTCTTTGCAAAGGCACCCTGTTCAGCACGGCCCAGACGGCCCAAGTCCACCTTGACCTCCAAGTTGTCTCTACTCGACCACATCCAGACATTCTCAACAACTTGCCTCCCCCGCCTGTTGCCTACCCCGGCCAATTTTGAGCGCTTGATATTTTGCCAAAACCAAATCCAACCCCTCGTCTCATCACAACCCCAGCTGCCGCATAGGACGCTCTCTGTGGTTCTTCCTCTTCTAGAGGAAGAGTCGAGGAGGCCTCGCCCACAACTCAGTCTCGGCTTCGTGCCCTTCCGACCTCCCTAACACGACTTTCGGGTAGTTGAAAAATCTATACTTGTACCTCCAGGAGCTTGTTTTCCTGGGAATGGCACCTGCTCTCATAACTACTGAGGAATATACACCATTGCCTTTCAAAACCTTAGCGTCAGTGGATAGCAATTTTGTCTTCCCAGACAACCATAGCTTTCATAACGCAAAACAATTGATTGGTGGCGCTCTGAAGAATCGTGTTGAAAGTATTGATCAGGATACCTGTGGCGCAGGAGAAGAAGATGCCTTCTTCGTAGCCGATTTGGGCGAGGTCTACCGCCAACACATCCGTTGGAAGAAAAACTTGGGGAGAGTCAAGCCTCACTATGGTAAGTGGTGGTGATGAGCGTAAGCTCTGAGGTGGGCTACTGCTTACATTGTCATAGCCGTCAAATGCAACCCTGACCCTCAAGTCCTTCGCCTCTTGGCCGAACTTGGGACTGGGTTCGACTGTGCATCCAAGACTGAAATCGAGCAAGTTCTCAAGATGGGCGTTGACCCTTCTCGCATCATCTATGCTCAGCCATGCAAGACCAAGTCATATGTCCGATATGCCGCCCAACACGGCGTGAAGCAGATGACTTTCGACAATGCGGATGAATTATATAAGACGAAGCAGCTATTTCCAGATGCAGAACTATTCCTTCGGATCCTCACGGATGATTCTGCTAGCTTATGTCGGCTGAGTCAGAAATTTGGCGCCTCCTTGGACTCCACAAACGAACTGCTTGAGCTAGCCAAGAAACTAGAGCTTAACGTGGTAGGAGTCGCATTCCACGTGGGATCTGGTGCGTCCGATCCAAAAGCATTCCTCAAGGCCGTTCAGGACGCAAGGTTCGTATTTGACCAAGCTGCGATGATTGGATTCAATATGCACACTCTTGATGTCGGTGGGGGCTTTTGCGGAGATACGTTTGAGGAAATGGCTGCGGTGCTCTCTGGTGCCCTGGACGTATACATTCCATCATACATACGCATCATCGGAGAACCTGGTCGGTACTACGTCTCTACAGCGTTCACAATCGCATGCCACGTGATCGCTCGCCGTACCGTTGCCGATGCGACATTGGGTACAACGTCTTACATGTTGTATCTCAATGATGGCGTCTACGGTAATTTTTCAAGCATTATCTTCGACCATCAACATCCAGTCCCTGAGGTCCTTAAATGTGGCGATCGCTTCTTGTATGATGCAAAGCGCTCTGGATACGACACTCCAACTATGACGGAGTACTCCATCTGGGGTCCGACTTGCGACGGGATTGACTGCATTTCTGCCACTTGCACATTCGCTGAAACAGTCGATGTTGGCGATTGGCTTTACTTCGAGGACATGGGAGGTAAGTCTACGCTTTGAAGCTATTAGAAAAACAACAGCTAATGTATACTTATAGCATACACGAAATGCTCAGCAACCCGCTTCAATGGATTCACGGACAGCCATGATGTTGTCTATGTCTCCAGCGAACCTGGTGCTAGTGCTTTGTTGGGTCTCTAATAAGAGGACATAAATACAGTTAGACTTTGGGAGGCTTGCTCTACTAGAACTGGTACAGGGGTGGTTTTTGAGTTGTTAGATATAGACATACCTGATCCTTCATAAAAGTTACATGCCGATAGAATAATGCCAGATGCACTCATCATTCTCTGTGAGAATATTGGCTATGACGCGTGTTATTGATCAAATGAAAGACCGAACTAGCCGAGTCGACTTTTACCCAAAAACATTAATCATTGCCATATCTGGAGAGAGGCTGCGTTTAAGCAGAGCCAGGAATCCGTTTCCTTTAGTCTTAGGGCAACAATTAATTCGTGACTGCGTGACGCGCCACTCGCGTCGCCTCTTTTACATATTTACGTGTGAACCCCATTTCGACTCCAACGACGGAATATCGTCCCCACATCGAACACTCGCAATGGCACCAGCCAGAAGCCCATCCCAACCGAGCTCCTCTCAAAGCAAGAAACAGCAAACAATCTCAAGTTTTTTTACTGCTAAACCCTCTTCAACGCTGAAACCTACCCCTACTCCGAAACCCCCAGTTTCCTTGAAAAATCCCACACCTACCAATGGTTCAAAGGACAGTGAATCCGCCCCCAGCTCCGATGAAGAGATCATATTGCCTCAGAGACGCGCCCCACCAAGGAAACGAATACTAGATGAAGCCGGAGGAAATGTAAGCAACGAGCTGCCGGACCCTAAGAAGTCCAAGAAGGCTGCCATCAAAGACAATACAGAGCTTCAAGATGCTGGGAACGATGAGGCAATGTCCGTTGATAAGTCGGCCGAAGATGGCGGCAATATTTCCCCTACGCCTCCACCTTCCCACTACAGCCCCCTCGGGCAAGCCTCCACGGCTGCGGCGAACGCCGTAAAGCACCCCAAAGTTTCTGATAGGACGGCGAGATACCTCTTCTCCAGTTCACCTATTAGAGATGAGAATCAGGACGAACCGGATTTTGAGGAGGCGCGAAGACGTAAGGAGAGGCTGCATCAACGCTTTGTCAAGAAATTGGGTAGACCGGATAGTATAGCGGAGATCAAGAGGAGAAATAACTTCATCTCAGAGGAGACGGCTGGAGGCGAGAATGGGGCCGAAGGTGATGAGGCTGAAGAGGATGAGCCAGCGTCCAAGCCGACGGCTAAGGGCAAGAAGGGCGCCGCTGCGAAGAAGGGTGGGAGCAAGCTAACACCGATGGATAAGCAGTATTTGGAGATTAAGCGGAAGCACCTGGATGCTCTGATCATTATGGAAGTGGGATATAAGTTTAAGCTACTTGGCGAAGATGCAAGAATCGCGTCCAAAGAGCTGGGTATTGTGTGCATACCTGGGAAGTTTAGGTATGATGAACGTAAGTTAGATAATGTGAAAATGTTCTGTAACCGGAACATACCTTTTGGGGTTTGCTGACATTGTACTAGACCCCTCAGAAGCACATCTTGACCGATTTGCATCCGCAAGTTTCCCAGTCCATCGACTACAAGTCCATGTCAAGAGACTCGTCAAAGCCAATCATAAAGTGGGCGTAGTTCGCCAAATTGAAACCGCAGCACTGAAGGCGGCTGGCGATAACCGCAGCGGCCCTTTCGTGCGGAAACTCACCAATCTCTATACCAAGGCCACCTACGTGGATGATGTTGAAGGCTTGGAAGGCCCGGCTGCCAAACCCAGTGTAGGGGCACCAGCCACTGGATACCTGCTTTGTCTTACAGAATCCAATGCAAAAGGCTTGGGTGCAGATGAGAAAGTTCATGTTGGCCTTGTAGCCGTTCAACCTGCCACCGGAGATATCATCTATGACGATTTCGAAGATGGTTTCATGAGAAGTGAAGTCGAAACGAGACTGCTCCACATTGCTCCATGCGAGTTCTTAATAGTTGGAGATCTATCAAAGGCTACCGACAAGCTCGTGCAGCATCTTTCTGGGAGTAAGACAAATGTCTTCGGCGACAAAGCTCGAGTCGAACGGGCTGAGAAACCGAAGACAATGGCTGCTCAATCCTACAGTCACATCTCTAACTTTTACGCTGACAAGATGAAAACTAACACCGGCAACTCAGATAGCCAAGGCGCTCTCCTAGATAAGGTCCATCAACTCTCTCAAAATGTCACGATTTGTCTTTCAGCTATGATCACTCACATGAGCGAGTATGGTCTTGAGCATGTCTTCGACCTTACCAAATGCTTCCAACCCTTCAGCGCTCGCTCACACATGCTGCTCAATGGGAACACCCTGTCCAGCTTAGAGATATATCAGAATCAAACAGATCATACGGAAAAGGGCAGCCTGTTCTGGACTATGAACCGTACGAAAACCCGGTTCGGTCAGCGGCTATTTAGGAAATGGGTCGGTCGGCCGCTGCTTGATAAAGCCAAGTTAGAAGAACGGATTGCGGCGGTGGAAGAGCTCAAAGAGGGGGAGAACACCTCTGGCGTCGACAAAATTCAGCGTCTCCTTGCCCAAATCAGGATTGATTTAGAGAAGGTTCTGATTCGGATATATTACAAGAAATGTACCCGTCCAGAGTTGCTCGGCGCGCTTCAGACGCTGCAGCGTATAGCCAGCGAGTATGCGCATGTTACGTCCCCTGAGAACGCCGGGTTTTCTTCAAATTTGATCAATGAAGCAATAGCCTGTCTGCCAACAATCTCAGAAGACGTGGTTGAGCATTTAGAGAAAGTCAACACACAAGCCGCAAAAGATGACGACAAATTCTCCTTCTTCCGCGAGGAGTATGAAACCGAAGCCATCACAGAACATAAGCTCGGCATCGCAGCCGTCGAGCATGATCTTAACGAGCATCTCGCAGTCGCGGCTTCAAAGCTAAAGAAAAAGACTGTCACATACGTCACATCATCCGGGATCGACTACCTAATCGAAGTCAAGAACTCTGACATTAAGAATGTACCAGCGAGCTGGGCGAAAATTAGTGGCACGAAGCAACTCTCACGCTTCCATACTCCGGAAGTAGTAAAACTGGTCCGCGAGCGCGACCAGCATAAAGAAGCACTAGCCGCGGCGTGCGACTCGGCCTTCACCAAACTTCTCGCAAATATAGCCGCCCAGTACCAGATCTTCAGAGACGCCGTCCATGCTCTAGCTACTCTTGACTGCTTACTTTCCCTGGCGGCGCTCGCTGCCCAACCAGGCTATGTCAAACCTACTTTCACCTCGGACATCGAGCTCAACATCGTCGGAGGCCGACATCCAATGGTGGAGCAATTGCTTCTGGATGCCTACGTTCCGAACGATCTAGTTCTCTCCAACCCCGGGACGCGCGCGCTCCTCATCACGGGGCCGAACATGGGCGGCAAGAGCAGCTACGTGCGCTCGGGCGCGCTCATCGCCATCATGGGCCAAGTGGGCTCGTACGTGCCGGCGGCATCGGCGCAGCTGACGCTGCTCGACGCCGTCTTCACGCGCATGGGCGCCTTCGACAACATGCTGAAGGGCGAGAGCACCTTCATGGTCGAGCTGTCCGAAACCGCCGACATCCTCAAGTCGGCGTCGCCGCGCAGCCTCGTCATCCTCGACGAGCTGGGCCGCGGCACCAGCACCCATGACGGCGTCGCCATCGCCGAGGCCGTGCTGCGATACGTGGCTGAGGATATCCAGGCTCTGACTTTGTTCATCACGCATTATCAGAACTTGAGCAGGACGGAGAATATGTTTCGGGGCGAGCTGAAGAACGTGCATGTCAAGTTTGAGGAGCAGGGAGAGGGCGGGAAGGAAATTGTGTTTCTGTATGAGGTTGGGGAGGGCGTCGCGCATCGGAGTTATGGGCTCAATGTGGCGAGGCTGGCGAAGGTGCCGGAGAGCGTGCTGGGTGTTGCTGAGGTCAAGAGTCGGGAGTTGGAGGGTAGGATGGCCGGGGTGAGAATGGGTAATCTGTAAGTTTCCTTCCTCAGGTTAAGATCGGTGAGACAAAACTTTACGCACTCTTTGCTGACTTGTATGCCGCTCTAGGTCGAGTATGATGAAGAAGTTAGTGGAGGGAGAAGATCAGGAATTAGATACGCTTGTTAGTGGGATTGAGCAGTTGTAGAAGAGAAAAACTCAGGGTGCGGTCGTTCTGGAACCGGGTTCTTTGTAAAACTATTCGTCTCGGCATCGAAATGAATCTGTATAAATACAATATGGCTACAGATATGGCTACAGTCCTAAGTACCGTTGGGAAGGACACTCATCTATGAACAGAGACACCGCAGAATAATATAAGCCCCGTAAGGCAATTTCAGAACGTTGAACTTCCAACATCACAGATCGCTGGTGAGGGGCGGGAATAGCACACCTTGCGTCCCCTTCCCGAGCGGAAATTTACTGGTGCCGTATTCGCTATCGCGACCAGGCCGAGCATGTGCGAAAGTCCGACTATTCTCATCTACCCCTAGCATGTCAAGTAACCGAGATGCTTTATTCGGCATATAAGGTTGCAGTAGAATACCCGCTACGCGCAAGCTCTCGGCAGCCAGGAAAATTATTTTATCAAGTTCGGGCTGAAGTTCAGGATTTGGAGCTTCAGCAAGTTCTTTCGCGAGACTCCAAGGGGTAGCTTGATGGAGGTAGGAATTTGTCTAGACAAAAAGGGATTAGATAGATAAGGGAGTGCTGCTAAAGACTACTTACTGCGTAGATCAAATGCATGGTGGTCTTCAGCGCTCCTTTGACGTCCATTTTATCAACTGATTCTTTTACTTCGTATGGTGTTCTCACGAGAAGATTAAAGTGGTCCAATGCGAGTTGGTCCGTGGCCAGGTACCGATCCTTTATTGACGTTGACCCAACCAACGCCTCCACGGCACGACGCACATCCCACCCTTTACCTCTCGTAATCCGGCTAGCAAGGTTTCCCAGACCGCCGTTTAGTGCTTTCTTATAGCGCTCGATAATGTGGTAATTGCTGTAGTCAGCGTCATGGCTTAGTCCGCCGTCATGCGCAAGGTAGAATCGCATAACGTCGACGCCGAAGCGGTCGAGGGCGAAGAATGGATTAACCACATTCCCAGTTGATTTGGCCATTTTCTCCTTTCCAAGCGTCCAGTGTGCGTGGGTCAGAATACGTTTAGGCAGAGGAAGACTCAATGCCATGAGGAAGGCTGGCCAGTAGATGCAGTGGAAACGAACAATGTCTTTCCCAATGACCTGGCAGTCTGCGGGCCATCCCCCAGCCTCCTCTTTCCCAGGAGGCCATGGGTATCCGGCCTTTGTGATGTAGTTTACTAGAGCGTCGAGCCAAACGTAGATGGTCTGGCTTTCATCGCCCGGAACGCGGATGCCCCAAGAAAGTCTGTCCACAGGCCGGGATACAGATAGGTCACCGAGACCAGATTTGACTGCTTGCACTACATTGTTCATCCGATGTCGTGGGTATATCCAGTTAGGATTTTCCTTGTAGAATTCGAGCAATTCTTCCTTGAATGCCGACAGCTTGAAGTGGTAGTTTGTTTCTGACGTCCATTCCACCTCCTTCCCAGTCTCTATAGAGGTCTGTTCAAAATAAGCTACCGTATTGAATTCAATTGAGTCCCATATCGCGCACTTACCATAACCTTTCGGCCAGTAGCAGGCTCAAGGATGAGGTGAACTGCCGATTGAGGGTAGAAAGTCTCATCGCTAACAGAATACCATCCTTCATGTTTCGAGGTGTATATGTAGCCTCTCTCTTTTAGCAGAAACTGTTATCCCATCAGCCTCCAATTATGTCCCATAATTCAATTCCGGTTATATCTCCCATACCCAAGCGTACTCCACAGCATCCCTATGTTCCTTATCCGTCGTTCGGACGAAATGATCGTTGGTAACCTCCGCTCTCGCCGCAAGATCCTGCGCAAACACTTAGACTTGGCATTATTCCACATCGAGCTCTCTGTCGCGTACTTTGAAGATTTCAGCGCCTTTGTCGCAGAAAGGCTTCGGTTCTATGCCAGCTTTTACAGAAGCTTGTTGTATCTACTATCACACCAGTGTTCAGTAAAGCAATACCAATGCCACAGGAGTGGTAGAAACAACCTTCATGCCATGCTCATCGGTTCCGGTACAAAGTATTGCCTTCTTGCCCTGGAGGACCTGCCATCGCTTGAGGATGTCCGCGAGGACCATTGTGTATAGGTGGCCAACATGAGGGGCTATTTAGAGCTTTTAGTAAGTTCCATGGGCTTCTTAGAGTAAATATATGAGGCAATTGTACCAGCATTGACGTAGAATATAGGAGTTGTAATGTAGTAAGGTTTTTCGGAAGTTGACTGCTCTGTAGAGTATGTTCGGGCTATCACCGCACGGAATTTGCAGGACTTGCAGATCCAAGGATTGGGATGCGATAACCTAGAGAATTGTTTGTAAGGTGTTGCTACACCGGACTTGAATAATCGAGAGCGCATTCTTGCTCCCTCGAAAATCATCTCGTGTCTTGCTCATGCCATATTCAAAGTCATGCCAAGAAGGTCCGTGCGCAAGCTTCAACGACGACTCAACACCATGAACCCTCTCATATGGCCACTTCAAGCCGGTATGCTACGCTAGATATATCGAAGGAATAATTTCAATTCGGTAAATAATAGCAATGCTAATAATGCTTCAGTACTTTTCCTTCAGTTTCCCAATTCTGATCGACCGTAACTTAGGCCAGAATGACGCTCTAGAGTAACTCTCAAGTAATTCCAAACTTTACATTACCTTCACCTAAATTACTTAGCCCTTAAGTCTTTTCTCTTGCTCATGTAACTGTTTCTTTCCCCAAAAACCAAGAAGCTGTCCTCACTTTCTGTTTCAAACTCAAGACAAGCGTTCGGAGATATTTGCTAAGCCCTTCCAAAAGAACCATGAAGAAGTAAGAAGCTTCCATCATTAGCAGACGACTAACCTTAAGTTCCAATGGTAGTACAGTTCCTGGTTGTCCTCCTTGTTCAAGTCACTCGAACCATATTCAGGAACTACCACGTGGTGGCCACAATGACCCTTCTAGGTCAACCCTTTTAAGCCTCTCAATCACCACGAGCGCCAGACAAACGATGTAGAAGTGGCTCATAGAGGCTTGCACTGGTTATAACAAGGTCTCCTCGTTGCCTGGCCCGTGACACTACCACGAAAGACCGCCAAGACCGAAAATCTTATTGAGGGCCTATTGAGACCCAAATCCGGTATACTCAAATTTTTACCTTCACTAACAACTCCTTGTCCCTATTTGAATTTCTCATTGAAACCCTTTGTATTTTCAGGATTTGTAACCTAGTCTAGCTTTCAACTTGGAAGCATCGAGGACTCTCATAGAGGTACCAGATTCCCGAGTCCCGAGCGTGGTCTCGCTTTGGATCTCCTCAAACAACCACTCTCCATACTTGCATCCGCCCACACCAGATGCTTTATCTAGCTCAACGTAGGACAGATAAAGAATATATCCTAATGATCCTTCTCAACCTTCGAATCATGGCCAGATCAAGGTCTTGACCTTGAAAGTCATCTCACTTCCCACTTTTTTACTCGCCGATTCACTCCCCCTATTGGCTCTTATTGAGGGGCACTTCGAATCTTAGCCTTTTGATTGGCCGTCACATTTGCCTCTCGGGATCTCTACTCTATTGACTCCCTTTATTTTGATTCAATCCCTGCATGACCTTCTTTATTGACTTCTATTGAGTATAAGGGATGATATAAAGTTCGATCATAAATATCTAACCTGGCATGCCCATTTCACCTTTCCAACTACCAAGTCTTTCATTTTACATATCCTTCATACAATCTCTCAGATTCTCGAAGACCACATATCAATCCACTCGACTAAATCAACGACAACATGAAGTTCATAACCATTCTTTTCACCTCGGCTCTAGCCCTTGGGTCTGCCCGAGCCATTGCTATCCCTGAGCCCGAGGCAGCGCCAAACGCCGTTACCAAGCTCAAGCGTGCCGCTGAGGCCGCCGCTGCTGCTCTCGCAGAGCCAGACGCAGGAGTCGACGCCAACGCCTACCCCATCGCTAAACGCGCAGCCGGAGCCTTCGCTGAGGCCATCGCCAAGGCATATGCCGATGCCAGCGCTGAAGCCGAAGCTCAATACATCCACGGATGCCATCTTCCAGGTCAATCATGCGGCAAAGCCAAGCGTGAAGCTGACGCCCAGTACATTCATGGATGCCATCTCCCAGGCCAGTCCTGCGGCAAGATCAAGCGCGCCGCAGAGGCAGAGGCCGAGGCCGAAGCATTCCAACGAGGCTGCCATCTCCCGGGCCAGTCCTGCGGGAAGGCCAAGCGCGAGGCTCTTGAGCGCCGCGCAGCGGAGGCGTGGGCGGAGGCGGGCTTTCACCTCAGAGGGTGCCATCTTCCCGGCCAATCTTGCGGTTAGATCCAACAAGGTCTCGACCGTAGGAGAGTTGGTGGCTGCTTTTCTTTTGTTTCATCTCACACTTCGATTCTACTTCTCTTCGACTCTGAGTTCGTGCCTTACGGTCCCTCTCTTTGATACCACAAAGTTGCTTCGGCTCTCGCGTCCTCGGTCGATCCAGCGTCAAACATCCCAAAGGGTTCATACATGACTACCGACGGCTGAACATCGACAAGATCTGTACAACATTACTACCCCATCATCCCACGATGAGACTCCGAGGCCACAGTACACGTTCGCTACACTTCCTGACCTGTTTTCGACCAACCTTCGCTGTACGCTTTTGAAAATGTGATAAAAAAAATTCGGTCATATGGCTTTTATAAGAGTTCCGTGGCTTGTTGGAGCGAGACTAGCGACTATACTATCCGTTACGATTGGAATGGGACCGGGCTTTTTTTTTGAGATCTATCTAGTGCTGTATTTTGCTAGTCTATATATTTTGAACCTTTTCTTAAGTCTTGGATACTTTGAGTGGGTGTTGGGAGTTCTGGACTTTGCTCTGATATCCTTCCTTCTTTTCCCAGAATGATCTTTTTGAATGGGGCCTATGAAGTGCCTTCAGGCTATTTGAGTATTATTGGTTTTGGTTCCTGCGGCAGTGATATTGGTGAAACTGAGATTCTCGAGAATTAATCGACCTGATTCCTTCGTTGTTAGTCCAGTCACATCGGGCCACGCGAGATAATAGTCGTGGCATCATGGCTATAGATATGTGTTGTGGTGTGTCGGTACGTGTCAAAGTAAGGATACCTGGTCATGCTCACAAGTACAGTATATCAGGGTCCCCCGTCCTCAGTTTTTCACTTCCGGTTTTGCTTCTGCTCGATTCTGTTGCTCTCGCCACCCCTTGATCCCAATAACTAGTTTCACCTTTCAGGCCCCCGACACCGAAGTCCTCCAATGAAAACAATGCTCCGTTCTGAGTAGCCTTTCACTCTTTGCCGAAGTTTCCTCCAATCAAACAAAGTGGCCAACCCTAGATTAATTCATATTTCTCAGGACCCTACAAGCCCTGTTGAGCACCCCGTCTTCGTCCAGTAGTCTGACAAAGAGGAAGATATGTAACATCGTGTATTACGAAATCAATCCGTTATGTGACCCTTCATGGATTATCTTGATCATAGTGTGTTTGACCGAAGTCAAGTGTGTGTTCTAATCAATTCATAGTGGCTCAAAGCTTTCTGTTCTAATATCCCTATTGAATTCAGTTCAGTTTCCAGGTAGCTCACATGCAAATCTCATCCCACAATGAAAGCTTATGCATCGGAAGGGTCGATGTTAAACCCGAAGCCAAGCAAAGAAAATGCTAAGTATTCCTGCTCAAGTGTGCCGTGATTGGCTTCTAACCAGAAATAGTACGAACTTCAAATATTTTGGGCTGATGGTATAACAAACCGGTATGAGCTTCCTCCAACCGAAATAGATTTCCAGCTTCTAACTCCATTACAAACTTCCTGCCACTGTCGGCACCACGGTTCCAGCTTTGCGCTGCTGAGTTTCTTTCTACTCCAACTGCTTTATCCCGGGCATTGTGCCTCACAGCCGTCCAAGTTTGATACCAAGCAAGGCACCGATTCGAGCAAGTGGCATGGCTAATATGCAGAGTAGACTCATTGCTTCATTATACTAAGCCTATGTATTCAACCTATAGCCCTTATCCTCCCCCTCCCCAAAATGAGCGAAGAAATATCCCAATGCGATGCTACCCAAAAATGCGCTACCAACCCGCCTCATCACCTCGTCTCCCCATTCTCTGCGTACCATTCCCCTCATCCCCGACCGTCACTCAGCCCAAATCGTTACAGACGAGAAACCATAAAACAAATCGTTAACGCTCAGAAGGGTATATCAACATGCCACAGAGAACAGGATCGCCGGAACCAAACACTAGTGATTAAATAGAAGGAGGGCGTGTGAGGTAGTTGGTGTTGGAATGACAGTAAGCACTGCGGAGCTCCAATGGAGTATTTTAATCAATTTTTTTTTTTTAAAAAAAAAAAACAAGAACAGTACCGAGACCCGCTACACGGCATTCCCGTTGACGTTAACCTCGTAGCCGTCGCCCTTGGCTTTGAGCGCCTTGGCCAGCATCAGCTCGCGCATCCAGTCGATGCGCTCGTCCCGCGTCTTCACTGCGAAGTGGTGCGTCTTGCCGTTCGCCATGACCCGCCTCGTGGACCGCCCGTCCTTCTCGACCGGGCCTGTGGGCACGAGCTGGAAGCTGAAGGCCGTGGGGTTGTTTTCTTTGGAGCCGGAGGTGAGCTTGAGCGCCTTGAGCTTGGCGGAGAGTTTGTTGGAGGCGATGGAGGAACAGGCGACGGCGTAGTCGTCGACGTCGATGGTGTTGAGGGCGGAGGATGAAGGGAGCTCGTTGGGGTGCATGGCAAGCTGAGTGCCGGTGAGGCGGAAGTGATGGTCTTCCCATTCGTGGCGCAGGAGCTTGGTGCGTCGTTTCTTCATCCAACCGGCGTGGTTAACGCCATCGTACTGGAAGCCTCCCTTCTTTTTGGAAGTCTCTCCGGTTTTGGCGGTGGCGGCGTTGGTGGCGTCGTCGGTGCTCTCATGCAACGTGTCGGAGTCGCTGGTGCCGTCGGCAGTGGTGTAGACCTCACCTTCGTTGAGGGCAGGCAGTGCGAAGGAAGGTCGGCGCCAGTCTGTGCGGGAGCTGCTCCGGTCAACTGGATCGCGGAACTGCATGTTAGGTGGGACAGATTGGCTTGTATCGCGGGAGACGGGGCCGATCGGGACTGCGGTGACTGGAACATCCATTGCGGAGAATGGTGTTCCAAATCGATAAACGCCACCTGGAGACGCGGTGCGACAGGGGGAAAAGGCGGTGTTAGGACCGGGTTGGGCTGATCTCGGGCCGGCGCTTCTCTGACCATAGTGGGGGTTTGCAGACATGGAGCGCGGGATATTGAGCCTGGGGAGGCTCTTGAGGTTGGAGTGAGGAGCAGGGGTATACTCTGGAGGGTGGAGAGCTGGACCAGGGAGTTGGGGTGGGGCTGGGAGGTAGGAAGAGCCTGCGAGATGTAGTGACGATAGATTCTGATGTTGAGGTGGAAACATCTCGAATGGAGGGCTTGGAGGGGCCTCAATAGGCGTTGCTGTCGTGTACGGTTGATCCAAGTGTTGTAAAGACAGGAATTGTTTTACGTTATCCTGTGGGTCGCGTTGTTCGAGGTTGCGCAGCAAATCCTCTTGCAATGCGAATTCAGGGAGCTGACCAGGGCCCAAAAGATCTGATGAAGCGACCACGGAGGGCTCGGCCTCTGAAGCGGGACGATAGACATTCTCCACGACTCGGTTGGCAGAGACGGCGTTTCCAGGATCGCCCGCGATGAAGATGTGACCTCCCTTTTCTGGGGAAATAGGAAATCCGTGTTCTTCTGTCAATTTGGCGAGCTGACGTTGCTGTTTTCTCCACTTTGCGCAACGCTCTCCTTTGGCACACTTATGAGGCTTGGGGAGAAGCTGCTCAATGGCTACGATGGAGACAGATTCCGCAGGCGTGATGATATCATCTACAGGATTCCTGTGCTTGCGTCCCCGTCTTTTTCTTCCACCTCCAGGGGTGACAGGGGTTATGCCATCATCCTCACCGTGGCATTCATTGTCTCTCGAACGATGCTCTCGGTTTCTGCTCTTGTCCCTGCTCTTGTCCCTGTTCCTGCTCTTGTCTCTATTTCTGCTCTTAGACCTTGAGCGGGCGCCGGTGCAAGGACGGCTGATGTCCTCAAAAGGAGTCGGAAGAGGAACGAGAGGTACTAGGCCCTCATTTGACCTCAAGGCATCGATCTGATTCCACAACTGATGACGCTTGCCAAATGATTGGATTTCCAGCTCTTTCAGATCATCAAATTGGAGGTCTAGGAGAACGGCACCATTGATATCATGTGCCTCAAACCTGTCAATGATATCCGACTCAAACCCTGCTTGAAACATCCACGAGGCAACCTGCTGCGCTGACCATGTGCGAACCTCTGAGTTATCTAGGTCTGCTACAGCATTTGCTAGACTGTTAAATTCTCTCTGAGGGACGATGGTCGCGGGAGACAATGACCGGAAAGCAGTCTCAGCTCTTGGCGGAGGCTGCTTCGGTAGTAGCGGAGACAATTGCAATGCAAAATCGAAATCGACTGAAGATTTAGATGCGTGGAAGAGATGAGGCCCCTTCGGTCCTTCGACCGGCTTGACCTCTTCAAAATCAAAATCAAACTGGGTTCTTCGATTTGAATCGGGATCTTCTGGAGTTTGCACTTCATCCAAGGTGGATATTGTGGTTTGACTCTTCCTGCTTTCGTTCTGGGGTATGTTAATCGTGGCGAAACTGAAGTGAGCACATTGAGACATACCGAGTTGAAGCTGTATTTGTGTGAGTAGTCCTCCTCGAATTCGCTGGAATCATCCTCAAAATCCGTATCATATATTTCCGTCGCTTCTGATATTGGCCGCGTTGAACCAGTCCGCGCGGCAAAGAAAGGCTGTAGTTTCCCTTTCTGGAACATCTCCACGCCGGACTCCAGCGGCGTGATGGGGGTCATGGCCTGCTGTTTGGGAGTGAGTATGAATTTGAGGATGTGATTGAGAATGTTATTGAGGATGCGATTGAGAATCGATTGAGAATGCGATTGAGAATGCGATTGAAAATGGGATTGAGCATGAAGTTTCGGACAGAATTGGCGAGCAAGGAGTGGGAAAATTGGCCTTACCATGATCGTGTAGTGATTGTGCGTTCTGTATGCTGGGGGATCTACGATTGTAACCAACTTTTAAGGACAGTTGCCAGCGGGCTGTCTATCATGATACGCAAGACAAAGCAGTAAAACAGCGAAAAGACAACGAAAGGACCCTTCGGGTGGAGGGCGCTTCCGAGTCTTTTTGTAGAAGCTGACGCAGCGGCGCACGCAGAACCAAAGTGTGCTTGGGCAGCAGATGCTTCACGGCTTGTGCTGCAGCGACAGCATAAGCTCTGGGAGTCTGCCAGCCAACCCTCGTCGCCGCCAACGTCTGTGCCGTCGTGTGCAGAAGGGCACATCCAGACTAGCACCCTCGTCGGCCAATCCGGCGCTCGGAGCTTTCCCGCCAAACTTTTGTTTCGGCGCGTAGACAGGGCAGCTAGGGGGCCCGACCCCAGCGCCAAACGCTCATTCGCCGCCACCCTCGCCGTCGAGGAGCTAAAGGAGCCCTTTTCTTATGCCCTACTTCCATTAATAGCCCGAAGAGGAGCGGAAAATTGCTGCTAAATCAAGGATCGAGGCTGTTGGGGCTTCACGAGGGCTCCGTTGTGGCTCGCTTCGGCACGAGACGACGGGACAAGCACAGGAGTGACCAAGCCCAACAAGCCCTGGGCAGCACGTTTGAGCAGCATTCCCGAGCAGCATGGCACTCATCGCTCCTTGACGTCTGCCCGTTTCTGCACCACCCGACCACCGCATCGTGGACATGGAAGATGCAGAGTTGTGCTGTCACCGCAACTGCGCCTGTGCCAGCGGCCCTTCCCCACCCCACCCTTCACCTCCACCTCCACGTCCCGCGGCCATGAACTGCCGTGCGCAGCAGCAAGAAAGTGCGCTATCTCCAGAGGGTCAAATGATGTGCTGCTCGATCGGCAGCGCGAAATCCGGTTGGTCCCGCTGAACGAGCCAGTCGTTAGATTTAGATTGCGCGCGATTTCCAAGCAAGGCTGGCCGGCTAACGAGAGCGGCGCGGAGCAGAGAACTCAATTCTGTCTCGGCCCTTGGCAATCGTGCGATCCGGCTGAGGGGCGTGCGAGGAGCAAGCCTCAAGCCTCAAGCCTCAAGCCACATGCAGCGAATGATATTGGAAACAATTGTGTCCAGGATGACGTGGAACGGCATGCCACATGCACGCCACACAGCGGCGGGAGCGTGCTCAAGCTTAATTGATAAATCCATTGTCGTCATCGTTTTCCTGCTGCTTGTGCGTGAAACTACAAGTACTTTGTATACCGTGCAACACCAACAACAACACCATCGTTAACTTCAAAATCTATAGTGCAACGTCGGATCACACCGTGCCGACTGTGCATGCTGTGACCACTCCTTCGGTTGAGCGACACAGAATTTGAAAAGCCCACAATCAACCCAACGGATTGGTCCCAGACCGCTCCTCTGAAGGCGTGCTATCACGTACTACTATCTTCCGAAATACTGTCGTGCACCTCGCTTCGGATGGAACCTTTATCAATTCGAGAGCCAACCAGTCTGCTGGAAGGCACCCACACTCTCCTCACATGATCGAAGGCTAATGCGGGCCTTGATATTCTCCATGCCCTTGTGCACACCTTCAAGGTCGTGAAGACGATGGGCCTTTTAAACAGGGCGAATCAACATGTCGGGATGCATGTTTCAAGCCACCTGTCACCGTATCAGACGAGGATTAAAGCAGCTCGTCTCTTACGAGTGTTGCGTCGAGGCGACCTCAGGGCAAGCCCTGTATGGTCTCGCAACTGCAGCACTATTCACGAGGGGCTCGCCGACAATGTGGTTCAAATTCGGGTCCCAATCCTTCGATATCGAATCCGGAAGCGTATGGGTGCAGTAGCAGGACGCCTTTTTTTCCCCCGGCGGAGAGGTAACGGCTGCGTGCTTCAGCTGGGCTTAACCCCGCCTGGCGAGGGAATAACCAATTCGTTTCTTGAGAGATACGAGGTACTTATCGATATGGTAGCTCGTGGTTTGCAAAAGTTTTTTGATCTACCAGCCCAACAGGTTAACCCGGTTCTGGGATCTCCAGACGAATGAGCCGCGATCTTGACTCAGGACGACACGGCTTGTACCGGAAACTCGAATTTTGCAGCAAAAATCAGAGGGCTCAGGTGACGATCAGTCAGCTGGTGAGTACTGGGTACTTTGAGGTTTTTATTCGTGGAGTCTCATTTATTGAATTTTTTTATTGGTACCCAATCACGGTCGCGATGGAGCGAGAATTTCATCGTGTCGTCGTTAGACGGCCGAGGGCAGGTTGAAAGCTAATTATGGGCATTTGACTGGAAATGGGCTTACCGATGGTCTCGGTCTAGTCCCCGCCGAGCGTCCCGGCGTGGCACGGGTCCGCACGGGGTCCATACGAGTGTGAGATGGTAGCTATTCCTAAATAGACAGGCACACAAGACAGAAAAGACAGCTAATTAGCAGTCTTTTAATAGATAACAGGCTGCAAAGCAATCTAGCCGAGATCAAACCTTGCCCAAACCCTGCTCAAACCCTGACCGACCCCACAGCAAAAGAGCGCAAATGATAAGCCCTACCATTGGATGGCGCGGCACGCCCCGACCTGCATGGAACCAGGTTAAACGGAAGAATTTCAAAGCTTGTCATGCACCCAACCACTCCAACCACTCCAACCCACTCCTTCTGCCATCCCACGCAAAGGCCCACCAGCCCATCAGCATTCTCACAATCCTGCCCGGGTTATCGCCTCGGATTTCCACTTCCATCCTCGCCCGAGATGTCACACGAGCCGGATCTCTCTTATCGCCAAGCGACCTGCCTTCTTTTCGTGCTCCTTTAAACATCTCCATCCAGTCCAGGATCTTACGGTGGAGATGAAGGCACCATATTTGCACGTACCACACACCTGGCCCTAGACGGGCCCTGCTCGGTCTCCTCCCTCGTGCCTCTGGAGCCGAACAATGCAGAAACTGGAATTGACTTGGAATTAACTGGAATTGCGAATAGCAACGGAACCACAAGGCCCGGTGCGAGCACTCTTTTGGAGCGGTCGCCGGAGTCAATTGTCGTGGTGTTGTAGGGATTGCAGTGCTGGTATTCATAATCGGACTTGGCAATATTCAAAGCATCGGTGATCGACGCAGGTCAATCTCAAGCAGCAGCGGGTCCGGCCAGTTATCGCGGCGGCTGCGTGCGCCCAGGCTTGATGGCCCGTCCATTTTCGGACGATATGGTAATTGAGCCCGGGCTGGAATATGGCTTCACGTCATCAGCGTTGTTGTGCAGCAAAAGTCCAGAAACGGGGCATTAGTAACACTAAATTTGACATGGGCAAGGGCCTCGATCGATGTACCCCTCCTTTCAGCACTGGCCAACTGGCGGTTCGCAACGAAGCAAAAATAGCCCCAAATTTCGATATCCCTGTCCAGCTTGTGCACCTTCGGCCAACCACAGCCCCCTGTTTTGCTGCCAGATGGCTTCCGCACCCACATCCGCTGCAAGCCAGCAGTTGACCGCCTGCCCTGCTCCAAGAATAGATTCAGTCCTTTTTGCTCTCTATCTTGCGCTTTCGGAACTTATAAGGTACAATGTCCATCCTCGATTCTGCCCATCCAAGAACGGCAGGCCAAGTAATTTTGCTCACTTTCCTTTCACCAGAATCGAAGTCCGCTGGTCAGGCTTCGAGTATTCTATCTTTAATTAAGAGCAACCCGGTCGAGCCTCACGGTCCTGTCCCTTGCGATCTCTCCCGCTGTGCGTTAGTCGTTTTTGCCGCATTGTTTACTAGCCCTCTAAACCACCTCTCCGGTACATATTCTGTCCATGTCCTCTTCGGCTTCCACTCCTGCTGCGAAGCACCCTACTACAATGGTTGGAATGAATGCTTCGGCAAACGCCAAACAGGCCGCTACAAAAATGCATAGGCGATCGCGAACAGGTCAGTGTACTTTGCCTTGCCCTGCCTTGCCCTGCCTTTCCCTGCCTTTGCAGGGATCCCGCGCTTGGACTTTTTCCTGGCTAACAGTTATGCGCAGGATGCTTTACATGCCGCCTGCGAAGGAAGAAGTGCGACGAGGGAAAGCCTTCGTGCCGCGCCTGCAACCATCTTGGATTGAAGTGCGAGTACAAGCGTCCGATGTGGTGGAGCAACAATGAGCAGCGAAGACAGCAGAAGGAGATCATTAAGAACATCATCAAGCGCACGAAGCTCAACGAGAAGACGTCGCAGGGCATTCCAATGAGCGCAAACACCCCTCCGAGCTTATGCCATTCTCTGCCGACCTCGGATACCTTCTCCGACGGTATGGCCTGCACTCGCGCAGCATCGGTGGATTCGCAACTCTCACTAGACTACAACTTCAACCACGTTTCTACTCCCGACGCTTTCACCTCCGCCGCCATGCCTCCGCCTATGTTCGCTCCTTCCTACTCGCATTATGGCCAGTTCACGCCGTACGAAGTCGACATTAAGACCGAGAGCCAGATGTTTGTCAATGACATTCCTACAAGGAGAGATTCAACCATCTCCACTTTCAGCACTTTCCAAGTACCACCAGTACCCGGCAATCCCTTTCCGACCGAAAACTGGATCCAGCAAGACTACTTTGAAAGCCGCCGAGAGTCATTCGCCGAGGAGCCGCTGGATTTTAACTTCTTTGAATTCCCGCATGGCTCTTTCAGCCCCTCGCACCAGTCTATGATCCAGGTTGACGATTGCGACAAACACCTCCTGAATCACTTCATCGACGATGTTCTGCGACTCATCTTCCCAATCCTCGAGGTCAACCAGCACGGATCGGCTCGCTCCGAAGTTATTCTGCCCGCGTTGGAATCAAACAAGTGCTACCTACACTGCTGCCTGAGCATCTCAGCGCTGCACTTGAAAGCCACCGAGCGAGTCCAGGGCGAGCAGATCGACAACGACATCATGCGCCACCGCTACGCTACGATCTCAGAACTTTGTGAGGCGCTTAATCGCGACACTGATCACCAAAAGATTCTCGAGGCCACTCTCGGCATGATCTTTTTCCAGTGCTCTGTTGGCCGCCCAGACGATTGCCTACCAGACATCCCATGGCACCAGCACTTCCAAGCCGCTACCAGTCTCGTCCAGAAACTCGAGCTTCCCCAAAATCTCATTGATCTCAACGGGCATGCTCATGCGCAACCACCTTTCAATATGACTCTCGCTGCTTGGATCGATATTTTGGGAGCAACAATGGTCGGGCGGACGCCGTCATTCGCTGATACATATCGCGAGAAGCTCCTTGCATCTTCGCCATCGGGTCTAGCTGAACTTATGGGATGTGATGATCGGATTATGTACCTGATTTCCGAGATTGCATGCCTCGAGGCACTGAAGCTGGAGAAGATGGAAGAGGTCACACTCTGCACACACATTAAGTTACTCGGCGACCAAATCAGCCTCTCTGAACCTGGCCCAGGAACAATTGACAATGCTTACTCCTCAACCGGCGCAATCCGCCCGAAGCAGCTGAGGAGGAACATGACATCGGTCTTCCTCCTCGCCGCTCGCATCTACCTTTGCAGCCTAGTTCCTGACTTCGATCGACAGCAACCCAGTATCACTAACCTCATCAATGCGCTTACCGACGCCATGGACTTCATCCCTGCAGGTCCCGACGGCTTTGACCGATCTCTCGTTTGGCCACTCCTCATTGCTGGATCACTTTCTCTCCCCAACTCCTCTTTCCGTACTATGTTCTCCGAACGCACAGTCCGGCTAGGCGAAGCCTCCGACTTTGGTTCCTTTGGAAGAATCAAGGAGCTTCTTAAGGATACTTGGCGCATCAACGACGACGCACTTGCGAGAGGAGAAAGACAGAACGTCCACTGGCGGGACGTGATGCGGCAGAGGGGATGGGATTTCTTGTTGATCTAGAAACCCTAGCCTTTGACTCCCTTGATGGGAACCGCGTCCTGGTCTGTCTTAATCTATTTCGCTAGATTACAACATTCTTTCAACTATTCGCATTTTGCATGATCCAAAAAGCATTTGCTTCGCCTTTGCATATGCTACTTACGCTTTATACCCACTTGTAATTTTTATTCTTTATCCTTCTGAGGTCGCTAGAAAGCATCTATAGGTGGACGGCATTACATGGGGCGTTTCGGATGAAAGTCGTTCTATTACGAGGTTTACGGCTTTCTCATGCCATGCATCTCTTTCCTTTGTCGGTCGTTATTACTAGTGGCTCAGCTTGGGGCCGATATGATAGGAGGATTCTAGGTTCGCTGTGTGGAACTAGTGCAGCTTCCACGGTTTGTATTATAGATCGGTCACGTAGTTTTTCAGGGTGGCGAATCAATAGCCACGAACAGTGCGATTACCGCCCTTGACTGTTATCACTGCCACAGCTGCACGGCTTGTCCCAACCGTTCCCCTTGTTTCCCCTCGCGCCCCTTGCATCTGGTGATACAAGCCAAGCAGTGACTCGCCACACGCGTGGCGCGTAGACTGTCAGCATCGGAGCGCTACCCTCCTTTTCGGGTGACAAAGCGTTGACAGCGTTCTAAGAATAGCGGGGCGGAAGCGAAGGCGGATTGGATGCGCTGGAAGGCCAAATTCGGGGTACGTACTTCGAAGGGCTTCAAGCCTTGTTTAGAGGGCCGCATCTTCTCCAGCACTCACTCCTGATTTGCTGCGTAAGAAGCGATTGCGGGTTGCTCCAAATTTCCCACCTGATACTTGGTTCAGGTCTTCATTTCGACTTCATTTCGGCCCCCCGTATTTATACGTAGCAACAAATTTGGTCGTGCTGCATCCGTCCTCTGCAATCCCCTCCAAATGACGTTCGCCGCGCCCCGTCCACCCTTTAACCCTGTCGATACCTCTGCGCTTTCTGCTCCATGCAAAGATGAGGTCGAGTCCCCGAGCATCTCGAGCACCAACGCCTTGGCGCGTTTTGAATTTGAGGCTGGACATGGCAAGGAGGGCACCAAGATACTCATGGTAGAGTGGGAGGACGACGACAGCACGCGAGGCATACGAGGCGAGTGGCACATATTATGGGAGGGCAAGACGACAGTTCTGCCTGCCGACGACAAGCCCAGCAACGATGTCAACCGATTCTACTTCCTTCTCCCGCCGGGAGTGGCGGTTCCTTCCATCGTAACCCTAACTCACAGGCCAAAGGATGATACGAAATCGCCCGTTGTGTGGCATACGAATCCTTTGCCTGCCATCTTTCCGCCGGAACTGGGCGCATCGGCGCGCTCTACAGGCAAGAAGGGTGTCCTTCATACTATATGGGCCAAGAAGAGATTGCAGGTGCTACAAAAAGAGATTGAGGTGGAATCGAAGAGCAACGCGGAAGGCGTAGGTCTTTTGATGGCCGTACAGGAGAAGGAATGGATTGAGCAAAACTTCGGCGTGTCAGCGAAGCCTATCGCACTCAGCATATCAGTGGCTGAACCAGCAATCGCGTTTACGGGCCCCGCAAGCCCGAGATCTCCTGGTGGTGGACGCCTTATGGAGAAGCTGAGGGGTCTGAAATTGGGTACAAGTGAAAGGGATTTGACTTCTAAGCAGGACTCCGGTGAAGGCCCTCAGTTTAGTATCCTCTCCCCTGAATTCTCGGATGTTGCGGTATCATCCTTCGCTGTGTTTAAGGGTGCAAACCCGGCAGTACTTGCAGCCAAACCGCCACAAATGCCGCAAACAACTCAAACGGCTCCACCAAATAGAAAAGTGTTAGCCCAAGTTCCACCCCCTTCGGTCTTAGCACAGCAACAGGAGCAGAATGCCGGCATGGCATCTTTGAATGCTTTTACCAGTGTACCTTTCCAATCCCGCGGGCCTCCTCTGCCCGACGACGACAGAGAAGACGATTTATTCGCTTTGCCAATTAGTCCTCGCAGCCCCGAAATGACCAAAAGTCCATTTTCATTCGGTGCGAGCGACAAGACTAAGTATGTGGAAGGGGGGCGGGTGTTGTAAGGAACGACCAAGGTCGCACGGCGTGACGGTATCTGCTTTTTGTTTCAGGTAGTTTCAATACGTCTTGATATGGTTTTGGGGTATTGCATGGATTATGGCGATGGTGATAGAGTACTCCGTACATATCGGTAATAGTGAAGGGGTTTTGGCCAATTTTGCTAACCCCAAAGGCATGTTCTATTCGGTTGGGCCAAGAGCCTGGAGGCTGGGGAGGCACCGTTTGAAAAGCTTCATGTCTTTTAACAAGAACTGCGGAGATACCAATCTGATCTGAATTTCTCTCTCTGAAACGAGTCGTATCTCCTTGCAACGTGAATGCTTCGCATGAAAAGGTCTTGGCGTTGACTTTGAGGCTCAAACTTAGCGGATGATCTCTGCCCTCGATCTCACAAACAACCCTCAAACACATTCAGCTCACCGTCACAACACCATCCGCCATCACTGTCCATCTACCTGAACATCCAACTACACTCTACAGCGACCACTGAATATGGTGTACATTCGTGGTAGCATAGCCGATATCAGTTACAGTGGCACAGATGAGGAGAATGCTGAGCTGAGCAAGCTCACAGCCGAAGTGGTGAGGCTACTCTCTGAGTATACTACGATTTTACCCTCTTGCTAATATTCTCATAGCAAGAGAATGAAGACAATTTCGGAGCATGGGAGAGACTCGTGCAGGCCGCTGAGTCCTTGGAGGGTGGGCTCAACCGGAATTCAAGTCCTCATACCATCGCCTTTGCCCGAGCCGTATATGATCTTTTCCTTGCGAAATTTCCCCTCTTCTTCGGATACTGGAAGAAATATGCGGATTTGGAATTCTCAATCGCTGGCACAGAAGCAGCAGAGATGGTGAGTACTCCAACTACTTCACCATTGTGAATTTATGTCGCTCACTGAACATAGATCTACGAGCGAGGTGTCGCTAGCGTCACAACCTCAGTCGATCTGTGGACCAACTACTGCACCTTCAAAGTAGAGACTAGCCATGATCCCGACGTGATCCGAGAGTAAGTATCATTGGTAGTCTTTCCTTCCCCATAACAGTTGTTCAAATTCAGCATGACCGCAAACTTCCAAACGTAAAAGTCCAAAAGGCGATGGGCTCAAATATGGGTGAGAAAGTCACAACCAACCAACGCCGTGGAGTTACTTCTCACATCCAGTCTTCAGAGGCCTTTGTTGTCTTCGCTACACACATTCATATGATATGCCTCGCGGGCATTCCTTTTCTCGCGGTCTCACAAAGTGCATGGAGACCGCTACTTGCTGCAAGATCATTCGACCTGACAGTCTACACGTAATCTGTTTGCTGCCCTCTTCACCCTCCCTTATGCTAGTGTATACCCCTTCATTTCAAACGCGGGCTGATTGCAGTATCTTAGATTATTTGAGCGTGGAGCTCACAGCGTGGGTTTGGATTTCTTCGCCCACCCATTCTGGGACAAGTACCTCGAATTCGAAGAGCGTCTTGAAGCTCAAGACAGAATCTTTGTTATACTAGAACGCATTATCCACATCCCTCTACATCAATATGCCCGTTACTTCGACCGCTTTCATCAAGTTGGCACCACTCGCCCTATTTCAGAGCTACTTCCTGCGGATATATTGGCCCAGTTCCAGGCTGAGATCGCAATGGAGAATCCGGGCAAGATGAAGAATGATATGGAAATTGAGCGCGATTTGCGAGCGCGTATCCATGTCTTCCACCTCGAGATCTTCCACCGTACACAGACTGAGACCACCAAGCGGTGGGCATACGAACAAGAGCTGAAGCGTCCTTATTTCGTGGTGGACGAACTGGACGAGGCGCAGCTTGTCAATTGGCGCAAGTATCTGGACTTTGAGGAAGTTGAGGGGGACTATCAGCGTACCGCCTTCCTTTACGAACGATGTCTAGTTACTGCAGCGAGTTACGACGAATTTTGGCTGCGATATGCTCGTTGGATGATCTCGCAACCTGGAAAAGAAGAAGAGGTCCGGATGATCTATCAGAGAGCCAGCTGCCTCTATGTCCCGATTTCGAGACCGGCAGTGCGCCTGCAGTATGCGATATTCGAAGAGATGTCGGGGAGAGTCGACGTCGCTCGAGCTATCCATGAGGCAATACTCATCAATATTCCTGGTCACCATGAAACGATCGTATCTTGGGCTAACCTCGAACGCCGACATGGCGGCCTTGACGCAGCCATCGCAGTCTACGAGTCTCAGATAAACTCAAAATCATGTGACATCTACGCTCAAGGCTGGCTGGTTTCTGAATGGGCTCGTCTTCTTTGGAAGATCAAGGGCTCACCAGAAGAAGCTCGTCAAGTGTACCAGAAGAACCAACGCTGGTACCTGGATGTTCGAGCTTTCTGGATAAATTACTTGGAGTTCGAAATACAGCAACCATCAAGCGCAGAGACAGAGAAAGAGTGTTACGCACGTATCTCACAGGTGCATGACTTCATCCGTACCAAGACTCGTCTTCAGCCTCAAACCATTAAAGACCTTTCTCACTGCTACATGGTATACTTGCTGGAACGCGGCACCGAAGACGCTGCGAAGGAATACATGATGCTGGACAAGGAAGTTAACGGGTGAGTACCTTCTCCTCAATCCTCCCGACCACCCACCCCACTTTTGATGAACACTCTCACTACTCGTCAGCTTGACTGAAGCCCTTCATGACCATGCGTGCCCATGATCTAAACGCATCTGCGTTTCACCGGATTCATTCGTGACCTGGTCTTGCCAAAGCCTAGCCCATTCCCAACCCTGAATATCACTCGTCCATATACATTTCCTTGACGTCACTGGATGTTGTGAGGCGTGTTTATACTTTCATTGTCAATGGCACCAAAGATCGTGTTAAATTTGTTAGACGGATAAAGGACCATAGCTTGCTAACGCGAAATGTCCCTTGTCCACATAGCCCATTCTCCGTTCAAAGCCAGCTCAAAGCAAAGGTTGCCGAGGATGGCAAAGAAAACACGACGCAGCGTCGGTTGATCCTTGAGAATGGGCATCCTGGAGTCGAGGTCAATGAGGCAGCCGTTCGCCGTGGCGAAAATATCTATACCAAGTATTATCAGCAACAGGGCGAGCAGCCATCTAACGGTCACGTATGTCTACTGGAATTCCCCCTAAAAGAGTCCTCAGCTGACAAAACATGATTTAGCCTACACCACTACGATACTCCTGAAAGCTGTAACTCCGCAGGCCTTAATGGAATGAGCTTCCTTTAAGCTAGCATATACGGAGCATAGAGAAATATGGGCTTTCTAAGGCTTTCGTGTGCTACGTACCTTTCTTCATCGCAAGGTATCTTTTAATTGGCAACTGCAAAGCTTCGGCTGATAGTCCAGGATTGTTTTCTTGTCTAAAACTTTGCTTGTTGTCCGACCTCAATAGTGATTTCTGTGGACCAGATAGTCTCTGGGTTTGGTTATTTTCTCCTATCTTCTCCATCTGTATTCTCTTTTTGCACAGGGATGGTGCTTATGACGGGTATGCGTGCATCGGCTGTAGGGTCTTCATGGCTCAGGGCTACTGGGATGAGCCAGTATAGGTCCAATGGTCTGGAGAATGTTTTGTTTAGTGCTACTTCTAGGTAGGAAGTAGCTAGGTAGATGCTCCAAAGAAATAAAATAGATTCCTGAGGGCTATTTGTGTGGGTGTGCTTGGTGAGAAGACCGATCTTACTCATCCATCCAGTCTATGTTTACTTCTTAAGACTTGGAAGCCCTTGGATCCACCACCTCACTACATAACTCAACGAACTTTGTACATCCTTTCACAACCTCCATACCACCCAAAATTATATTCATTTGGCATGCTTAACACACCAGTCAATCTGTAAACCTAAATGAATCCCTGCAACTTCACCCCCTCCTACTCGTCCTATTAAGCTCCGGCCTACTCTTTCCCTCGTCTAACCGCCCCTCTAGCACACTCTTGACGCGCTCCTCGAAGGCGCGGATCATCATCTCAGCCACCTTGGGCGCGGCACCGACGCTCAGGGCGCTATAAATCGGATTCGCAAACTGAAACTCAATGGCCAAACTAACCTCGGTCTGCTCCCTCGGTGGCGTGTACGGAAGCGGCCGAACGGTCCACCGCGTCAGGAGATGCGTCAGCAGCTCTGTGCGCACCGCCTCCTCCTGCTCCTGCTCCTGCTCCTTCGCCCCTGCTCCCGTCCCCGTCTCTGCTCCCGCAGCTCCTCCTACTGCGGCCGTGACGCGATGGTGCGCAATGTCCTCCTCGGCAAGCGTGGTGCGCGACGCGCCGCCCACGGCCTCGACGACGCGGCCGGGGACGCAGTAGATGCGGCTGCGGAAGGCCTCGGTGATGCCGGCCCAGCCGACGACGAGGCGGGCCTCGGACGGCCAGCGCGTGTGCGTCGTGCGGTCGGGTGCGGACCAGCGCGTTACGGTGGAGGACTGGCAGTAAGGCAGGAAGCTGCTGTATTGCGGGACGTCGGCGATGATGTTGTAGATTGCGGCGCTGGGGTAGGGGAGCGTGCGGGTGGCGGTGAGGAGTTGTGGGGTGGAGGTCGTGGCGAAGGGGTTGGGGACGAAGGTGCGGTGGGGGGTAAGGCGGGTGAGCGGTGGGAGGCGTGGCGGGCGGAGGGCTTTCATGGTGAGGGTTGGCTGGTGAATTGATTAATTGTACGAGCGAATTGAGTTGGAGGTATTGGGGACTGTCACCTTGATTCCATAACGAGGGGAGTGGAAGAGGGTGCGTCACGAACAAGGAAAGGCGTCTTTGCATCATCAATTGTCGAAAGCCAGCTAAGCTTTTGAGGCTCTTGTATCTTATACGTCGGGGCCGTCTCCGAGAGATCAGCGGGGTTCCTCCGAAGGCGAGCCGAGTCAGGCACACATTTTCTATTTTGGGGTCTTTATCGATACAGTCGTTTAAGAAATATCGGTAAAATCGCCAAGCCGCAGCAGGACTCATCCCCCCCATTAAAACAATATACCCCATATAATTCCACCAATGTTAATCTAATTTATATATATAGAGCTCTATTTTATAGTTCTATTTTAGGGCTATAAAATGGGCCTTTATTTATAAAATATAGAGCTATTATAGGGGATATTTGTAACAGCTATCCCTTAACCCGTTGAAATTCATCCAATGATTATCAGCCAATTAAAGTATCTGGATTAGCGAAAGACACCCATTGAAATCTAGTCGTGAACTTAAGCGACCTTAGCGTAAGGGATAAAACTTAAATTGAGGCTCTGCGCTAACTAATCTAATCCCTCTAACGTACCCTGCGGGCCAGTGGGCCATGCGGGCCAATGGACCACTTTAAAAACGTACCAAAAAATTAGGAAATTGACACCTTAATATCTCAACAACCACTTAACAATAAATTCTAATAATTTAGATTTAGACTTTTATATATACTCTATAGCTTCAATTAAAGTTATATAGTAAATAGTTTAATAGTTTTTAAAATATAGTAGTTTGGCATTATTTTTAGCCCTTAAATTTTATTATCTTAAAAACTACTAAACTATTTACTATATAGCTTTAATAGAAGCT
>Ga0307515_10003130_pt1 | contig 34966 bp, 32 predicted proteins | sample 17_EM_MG_FD_194513 | JGI IMG/M metagenome (GOLD analysis project Ga0307515, IMG submission 194513) | Populus trichocarpa ectomycorrhiza microbial communities from riparian zone in the Pacific Northwest, United States - 17_EM | ecosystem: Host-associated > Plants > Roots > Unclassified | place...
AATTCGTTAATATATTATAGCAAATTTAGGTAAGTTTTTTAGTAGTTCTTTACCTACTAACTATACTCTAATTTTATCTAAAATAGCTTAACAAAGAGCAGTAATTTTAGCGGCTTTATTCTAATCTAGTTCACTAATAAGGCCTAAAAATTCCGAAAAAAAGCTAGTAAAGTCTCGGTTCCGTTATTATAGGTTTTTAAGTTTAGTAATAGCTATATATTTATAGCTGGCGTTATTATACGTTTGTTCTAATAAAGAGATAAAGATTTTAAAATTAATAAAGGTGCTATTATAGAAGAATAGGTCTATAGTTCGTATAGTATCTTTACTTAAATAAGATATTCTATAGCTAATCTTACTAGCTTTAGTAGGGTATCGGTTATAGTTTATTAAAAGTTTAAGACAGAGCTTAGTTATAAAGGGATATAAGTTATTTTAATTTCTATTAAATATTAAAGGGCTAGGGAGCTTTTTAGATTTTATAATAGGTACTAGGTTTATTATAGGTATAGGTTAAGCTGCTATTACTAGTTTAGGGTTTATATTTAATAGGTTGGGTTTATATATAGTTATTTTAATTTTATTTATAGGTGTTATTATTAGGGTTTCTAACGTAAGTACTTTAGCTTTATAGAGTTCTTTATATATTGCTTTAATTAATTACTAATACTAAGCTTTTAGTATAGTTTGTTACTAGGCTAAGGCATCTATAAAGAATTGTTATATTATAATCATTTATTCCCTAACTAGGGCCATAATAGTTAACGTAGCGGATTTAAGTTTATTTACCATTTTAAGGGTATTAGTATTAACGTAACGTAATATAAGGGCGCGAAGAGACTTTAGGGAAGATTTAAAGGAATAATATAAATTTTATCTAAATCTAAGGGTATATAGCTTTTGCTAGGAACAAGACGTTGCGTAAAGAAGAGAAAATAATAATAAGAGAATTATATAATTAAATAGTTAGGGGCTTAGTGGTCGATGCGTGCGCATATACGCACGCGGTCTTTAACGGACTTCGGTAATTCAATTAATCTAGTAGATTTTGGTCAAAGCGTCGGAATTTATCTATCGAGTGTTTTACTAAGACATTCCTACTGTAATTAGGCTAGTCCCGTTATATGCGCCTAAGAAATATACTAAATACGTTAGTATATTAGTACGTTAGTATATTTTATATATTCTTATATTCTTATATTCCTATATTCTAAACTTATAATATAGCTAACTATATAACTTAGCTACTTTTTATCCTATAGCTTAATTGGTTCTAGGGCCTCCTATACTATCTTAATTAACCTATTTATATCTCTTCTTAGTAGTTATACTACTGTTAATATAAGGTCCGTAATAAATAAGATAAATAATATCCTTCTAGATCCTCTTAATTAGTAGCTTATAGCTAGTTAAGTACTATATCTAATCCTCGCTAAGATCGCTCTAGATTTATTTTTTATACTAATAATAAGCTCTACTTATAAATAAGCTTTTAGTTAAGCTAAGAAGGTTATTACTAATAAGCGTAATAAGTTTATAACTAGTATAATTAAAGCAAATTAATATTAAAAGTAGTAGCTTCTTAAAGGCCTTTTACTAAGCAGATTAATTAACTATATTAGCTCTAATAGCGCCTTAACTATGCCTTAGATAATAAATTTAAATACTAACCTAAGTAGCTATAAGTTAAATACAGCGGTAAAAACACTAGCTAAGATAGGTACGTTTAGTAAAGCTTATTCCTTAATAGAGCCTAACTTTAAAATAAAGCCCGCTTAACTACCTAATCTAGATCTTTACCCCTAATGTTACTACTAGTGTAAATATCTACTTTAAAGCCTATGCGGCGTGCTAATTAAATCCAATAATATTTAATACTTATTTAAGGTTAATTTAGGTAGATCTAAGATCGGACAATGTTAATATTTATATATACTAAAGTGTTGCCAAGAATCTAAAATTAAACTCTATAACTCTATTAGATGTATATAAATTACCTGATTAGAATAAGCGCGCTACCAGCTCTGCAGTCAGCGTATACACCTTTCCAGCGAGCGTCCAGCGAGCGACTTGATTGGCCGCAATCAGTCAGCGGAAGGCGTCATCGCTCGCCGAACGCCACCTGTTGGCCACACTGGCCATAGCTTTAGGGTACATAATATCGGTGTAAGGGATAGTAATAGAATAGTTATATGCATCCCTGACTGTCTTTAATGCCTCCCATACTAGGTCTCACCACCTTGCTTATATCGCACCGCCCTATTTCTGTTGCATACCACCTGCCTGCGCCTACCTTATGTATATAGAGAGCTTCTAGAGCCAGCTTGAATCGACAGAGTTCTCATTCTAAGTTGTCCGGTCAACAATAGCCAATACCTTTATACAACTCGTTACCTACTTACTATACTCTCATCATTCCAAACCTCAACAAAGTCTTGACTAATTAGCTCGATACGATGTGTGGCGTATCTGTAATTGTCGCTCTCGATCAGAAGAACTTGAAGAATAACATAGATGTCACGTCTCCTCATGAGGGAATAGTGAATGGCTTTCACCGAAGGAGCGTATCAGAGAAGCTAGAGGAGAGTCTAGACTTGCTTGCCCATCGCGGGCCAGACTCACGTGGGCAATGGGTTAGTGAAGATGGCAGAGTTGGTACATCCCCTATTCCTTCTTACAGCACATTGAACTTAGTGAGTAAATAGAACGGTCACTAACATATGGGCTTAGCCCTCGGCCATGTCCGCCTTGCCATAGTCGACCTCAGCCCCAACGGTGCACAACCGTTCCATGGCATGGATGGCTCCATCCATGCCGTCGTCAATGGAGAGCTGTACGATGCCGACCGAATTCGAGCTGACCTGATCCGCGAGGCAGGATACGTATTCAAGGGCCACAGTGACTGTGAGATCGTGGTCGCCTTGTACAAGCAACATGGAATATCGTTCCTGCGCCACCTACGCGGCGAGTTTGCGCTGTGCCTGTATGACTCTCGTGCCAAGTACTTTGTTGCAGCAAGGGATAGATATGGGATTAAGCCACTGTTCTGGACCTATCTCGAGGGTAAATTGTTGGTTGCCTCGGAGGCCAAAGCTTTCTTGCCCTTAGGCTGGAAGCCGAAGTGGGATGTGAAATGTCTGATGGATGATGGATGGCGGCATGATCAGAGAACTCCGTTCGGAGGGGTGAACAAGGTACGAATGCCTGAAGGCCTGTGGCGAGTAAGACGCCGTATTTAACAGAGCATGCTAGGTTCGGCCAGGCCATTATCTTACCTGTAATGCATTTGGATCGATCGAAATGCGTCAATACTGGGATCTCAACTTTCCCAACAAGGTACGAGGTGCACACGAGTGTTTCCAAGATCAATTGTAGTTAATTGTAACGTAACTGATATTTCTAGGTGGTGGCCGATCCTCGCACCGAAGAGGAGATAGTGGAGGGCGTTCGCTCACGTTTGCTGGATGCCGTCCGTCTGAGATTGCGTGCAGATGTTCCCGTGGGTGTTTATCTCAGCGGAGGCGTTGATTCATCGGCCGTTGCTGGTATGATGTGTCACCTCTTCAAAGAACGGGGCAATAAAATTGGGATTGAGAAAGGGCTTGAGCGTATGACTTGCTTCACCATCGCCTTCGATGAGGCTAGCGGCATGGACGAATCCAGTGAGTGAGGGCTGTTACACATTATCGTGCTGCAAAAGCATGCGTTAGATATTGACCCAAGCAGGAATTGCCGAACGGACTGCGCAGCACCTAGGTGTCACACTTATTAAGAAGTATATGAATGAGGAAGAAATCGCTAAGCGTTTCGAGGATGCCGTCTGGCATAGTGAGCACCAAAATTACGATCTCAATTTTGTTGGCAAGTTTGCGTTGTCGGAGGCACCTCGGGAGCTAGGCTTCAAAGCAAGTTAATTGCTCAGACTCGTGTTAGACCCATCCAGCTAACGTTTTGGAAAAGGTAGTACTTACAGGCGAAGGGGCGGATGAGGTGAACCTTCCATTCAACTGTGTTGCAATCATAACCAATCATGAGGGCTGGGCAAGCATACTTATAGTCTCCAGGTCTTTGGCGGCTATCCAGCATTTCTGCCGGATTTTTTGCGCGAGCCAGATCATGCTTGGCCCTACTCAAATCTTATAGACGAAGAACGACAGAAACAATTGACGAAGGCTGAGCTTGTGGCTGCGGAGTTCTACAAAGGCAGGGCCCTCAAACTCTTGAGCCACGGGGATTCTTTGGCAGACCGACAACTGAACAACATTAGCAGTCCTGCCTCGTTGGCTAGTTACACTTTCCCGTTATTCGCCCCATGGACTTCGAGCTACGGCGAATCCGATCCTTGCGTCACAATAGCAAACAATGTTGACGGCCGCGTGCGAGAGCGGATGTTGAAGAAATGGCATCCACTGCATTCTGCATTGTACATCTGGACGAAGGGCAACCTAGCAAATGTCCTCTTAGCCTGCCTGGGCGACCGCTCTGAGATGGCACACAGCGTAGAAGGGCGCCTACCATTCCTGGACCACGAGCTCACTGAGTACGTCAACAAAGCGCCGCCGAGTCTAAAGATCCGGTATAACAAGGAAAATGGGTTCTCTGAAAAGTGGATGTTGCGAGAAGCAGTGAAACCCTTCATTATTGAAGAAGTCTACAATCGGAAGAAACACGGGTATGCAGCTCCAACGGGATGGCCGAGGGATGGACCGTTGCACAAGTTGTTCCAAAGGCTAGTGACGAGAGAGAACGTGGAGCGTCTGGGATTTGTGGACTGGAGCAGTGTTGAGGATCTTGTTTACAAAGCATTTGTGGGACACAACACGGTTGCGCTGAGGTGTACTAACGTAGTTGCTCAGTGGGTCGTGCTGTCACAACGGTTCGGCATCGAAACAGCCACCCCTGTGCCAGACTCGACTTGAAAACATACAATCTACGAAATTACCAGTGAGGGTATGGGTGGATTACCGTTTCGCAGAAGTAGCGATCGAATATTGTGGGTTTCTTGCAAGAATAGATAGAGAATGCTTCTTTCGGATACATAGACCCTCCACCTTACTTTCCCTTCCAAGGTTGGTTCCACAAGCCAATACCAATTTTGGTGAGAGATTAGTCAAATTTTAAAGCTCTACAGGGCTTAATTTTACCAAGAACACCCTGTCAAGGCTCTAAATATTATATTCAACATTCAATATTCTTTCAATATGAGTTACCAATTCAATATCAATATCATTACACCCTCATGTTGATATTGAATATTGACTAAAAGCCTGGGGTCGAGGTTGAATCCTTTATCCTTCCTGTGATAATACATATCGAACCGAGCTCAACCACTTCAAGAAAATGAATGAGCCTCATACTGAGAAGCACTCTGGCTTGTTTACTGGTTCACCCACTAACCTAACCCAAATATGCTTGCAGTTGATAGAGTCATAACTCCTCGCCACATACAAAATCCTTTGAAATGCCTTAAATAAAAATGCCCTTCTTCTGCTGACGCGCAGTCGCAATCAACAGTACAACAAGCCATGCCGACCCCAGTAAAAGAAACACACCACTCCAGACCTGCACGCCAAGAAAATTAATCACAGGAGTTCCATTGCTGGAAATAGACGTCCTTAGCAGAGCACCAGCGATAGGCGCTCCAATTAACGACGCGATGGAACAAATGCCCCACGACATGCCAAGTCGAGTGCCCAGAAGAGATAGATCCGGGCAGATGTTTGGAAAGCAGGAGCCGGGCAGGGTTACGAGACCAGCAGAAAAGAAGCCTGCAATAGTCAGCCAACTGCTTGGTAGTACTCGGTGGTGTGGGAGGCCAAGCTTACCCCAGAGAACACTGAACGCAATGAAGGGCTTTTCGCTTTCGATGCTGATCCAGCATAAGGATAAGATTCCAGAAACCAAAGAGCAAACGATCCAAGTCAACATGCTACCAACATAATGAGCAACGTAACCACAGACTAGTCGGCCAAAGAACGACCCTGCTATGGAAATAACGAGAATGTACAATGAAGATGATTCTGATACTCCAAGTCGATCCTGAGCATATGTGGGAATGTAGAAGTATGGTACCATGTAGCCGAGAAACGTTAAAAAGCTGGAACATGTGAATAAGATGAATAAACGGTCCTTAAATGCAGATGTGTCGACGAGTTTCCGGGCCTTTCGGGGTTGCGTAAGCATGCTTGGGCCGCTGAGGAGGGCAGGAAATGAGAGAAGCGCAATCCCTAAAGCAATGACCCCCATTACACGTATGGCCCAAGGAAAGCCACTTGAGGCCGTTAGTCGATCAAAGGCGATTATGTAGATAACTCCGCCTGGTACAGGGCCAGTGAATAAACAGTAGTTCTAAATGAAATATGATTTGAAGGGTGAGCAGATGTAAGATGTACTCACCAACACTGACACCCGACATGACGATGCCCATAGCGAGGGCCCGCTTCCTAGAAAACCAGATGCCAACAAGTGCAAGGCTTGGTACATACAGTAATCCAGCACCGAGACCCATGCAAAAACCTTGTGCAAGAAAGATCTGCCAATATTCCTTGGCCAGGCTCAGCATCATGATTCCAAAGACCACCAAGAAATTTCCGATGTATAGCATTGACCGGAAATATCCTAGATCGAACAGCGGCCCCGATAGGACACCCACAAGAATGAGCAACCAAGCTTGAACGGTCCCTATCCAGCTGATGGCCGATGCAGAGGACTCTACCAGAAGCTCATGCCGATAGTAGGCTTGAAAGGCGCCGAAACTCAGTGTGAACCCCCTATGCGACATCAATGGTCAGAGCAGTACATCACAGGTCCGAATAGGTCAATGAGAGGCCCACCAGATATTAATGTAAACAAGGAATCCTCCAAGAACTTTCAACCACGCATGTAAACCTCCATCAGGCGCCGCTGGTAGTTGGACAGGGGTGTTATTGTTCTCGAGATCCTGAATCGCTGATACGCTCGCCTCTAAAACTGCAGGAACATCTAATTCGAAAGTTTTCTCATTTTCGAGAACCTGATTCGAAGACATTCTAGAGACAATCGCAGATACGGAAATGGGGAAATGTGACTAGAGTGAAGTTTTCTAATCCCCGAATTCCTGTTTTGCAATGGTTCTCTCTAACAATGCTCTGCAATGGGGAAGATATAGTCAGATATAATAAATAAAAAATAACAACAGGTATGCAAGGCTGGGCTAGCTTGGCGTTATGAATAGCTAGACAAAAGCACGGTATGAAGCTGGTTTAGAAGAGCGGACAATGATTCCAAGTCTTTGGACCAGGTGAGAGGAGAAATTCTTTGAATGTTGAGAGGACGTGACATGTTTTTATGCCAGTATGCACGAGAACGGCAAACTGTGCCGGTCAACCCTAGTCGGTCAACCCTAATGTATTAGCAGCTGCCTAGCTAAGGCGGCAACTAGGCTACATTATGTCAAGTCGTTTTTTAAACCGAGGGCGCCTCGTGAAAACGCCGACGATCGACGGCAATTGATTCTTTCTCCGCATTCTTTTCATTGGCCATCAAACCGTCGGTAATTGGAGAAGCTTGTCAAGAGGCTTCAACCATCTGATCTAACGTAGTGTGTGATTAACCGAGTATCAAGTCTGCTGCTGGAAGGGTTTAGCTTATGGATTTGTTGGGGATTATACGTATAGTGCGGGCATGTCATCCCATCACCCGTCAAGGTACTGCGTTATCGATAATAACACCAAAGAACCGTACTCAATCTATGCTTTCTGATTGGCCAAATTCTTATCGATAACGTAAGACGATAATTGACGGGTAATGGGATAGAGTGAATGCGGAAGATCTGAAAGAAAATAGCAATTTTATAATCCTTCCAATTTATTCCAAACTAAATTAAGGAGAACTAATTGTGACTTAAGTTAAATTAAGCTGGTAGATAATGTGAGTGATATGGTTATGACGGTCGGCATCGTCATAACCTTATCGGTTAGGAGTCTTCACCACTGCGTACACGGTCCCACTTAATGCACGCCAAATCCAAAAACACCAAAATTTCAACCCTATTGTATACAATCAAAATGGACCCAATTAACGCCGCTCTTGCTGCATTAGAGCTATAAGATCCTCCTAATTATACCTGGATAGCTAAAGAATTTAATATCAATCGTTCTACGCTTTCGCGGCGTTATTAGTAGATTACTCGCGTTAGAGAAGACGGAAATAAAATCTCTTCTATTAATAAGCTATATTTCAATCTACAAGGGGCCACCTGAGCGGGCCAACTGCGCTCCCTGCTAGTTTTGGTGGCATTATAATGATATCCTATAAAAATAGTGTGCACACGGCTATAACGCCACTAAAACTAGCAGGGAGCGCGGTTGGCCCGCTCAGGTTGCCCCCTTGTATGGTCGGAGAATTCCACGCGCTATTTAGTTGCAACGTGGCGTCCACATGGTAGATGGCCCGTGCGGGAACACCAGAATTATTTCTCCGTTGCGGGGGATAAGCACGTTCACTCGCAGCTAAATCATCGCCCCATACGGACGATCCTTTAGCCAGTACCTTGGAAGTTGTGAGATTGGCGAAATGCCCGTTCCTGTTGCCGAACATTGGCATTACTCTCTATACCCCATTCCCGAAGTTACTTGCCAGCGTCTTAAAGAGCACGGCTGTTTAGTCACCATCGGATTTTCCTGTGGCGATGTCTGGGACTCATAATCACTAACCCATAACACTGAACTTTACTTCCTGCTCTCTGTATCCGTTCCACCATCATCCGTTCTTTTGCTACAGCTCCTGAGTACTCATTCGAGGTGATTATGCGATTAAGATAGCACCAGATGGCGGGCTTCATCCAAAAAGGTGCAAAGAATATTCTCCAAAAGAATCCAGAAGATGTGGTTTTCCTTTCTGCCTTCCGCACCCCCGTGACACGGGCGAAGAAGGGCGGATTGCGGAACGCCTACGACCATGAAATGCTCGCGGCTGTAGGCTCTTCTTTCCATGGCCTTTGATCAAATTAGCTTACACTCTTTTCAGGTCCTCAAAGCCACCCTTGAGAAACACCCTAATCTCGATCCTTCCAAAGTCGAAGATATCATGGTCGGTACCGTGCTTTCAGAACTCGGAGGCTCTAAAGCCGGTCGCATGGCGGCCAACCATGTCGGCTTCCCCAGCACTACTGCATTCCATACCGTAAACAGGGCATGTGCGTCTGGCCTCGCTGCTGTGACGGGTATTGCACATTCTATTGCTGTCGGCAGCATCGATGTTGGCATCGGAGGCGGCGTGGAGAGCATGACAAGGAACTATGGGTCTCGCGCCATCCCAACACAATTATGGAAGGATCTAAAGGAGAGTCCAGTGAAAGACGCGAGAGACTGTGTAATGGGCATGGGTAACACATCTGAGAATGTGGCGGAGCGGTACGGAGTCAGCAGGGCCGATCAGGATGCCTTCGCCGCACGGAGCCAACAGAAAGCAGCCAAAGCGCAGAAAGAAGGGTTCTTCGACCAGGAGATCGTGCCTGTTACAACGAAGTGGCGACCGGACCCTGAAGTCCCGGAGAACGAGGAGACGACCACAGTTACGAAAGATGACGGGATTAGGCCAACTACAACCGTTGAGAAGCTGGCAACGATGAAGCCAGCGTTCAAGGAAAATGGAACTAGTACTGCGGGGAACAGCTCGCAGGTGTCGGATGGAGCTGCTGCAGCATTGATGATGAGAAGGAGTACTGCTCATGCTCTGGGACTTTCCGGTTCGATCATTGGTAAATGGGCTGGCTCACAGGTTGTTGGGTGTGCTCCGGACGAGATGGGGATTGCACCCGCACTAGCGATTCCGAAACTGCTGGACTACACCGGCATATCCAAAGACGAGGTTGGACTGTGGGAGATCAACGAGGCGTTCGCTAGTCAGGCGCTCTATTGCATCCGGAAATTGGGGATGGATGAAGAGAAGGTGAATCCTAATGGTGGAGCTATTGCTTTAGGACACCCACTAGGCGCTACGGGTGGCAGGCAGTTGGCGACTTTGCTACATGAGATGGAGAGGCAGATGCAGGAATTGGGGGTGATCAGTATGTGTGTTGGGACAGGAATGGGGATGGCTAGTTTAATAGTAAGGGAATAAACGGCTGTACAGAGTTTATTCAAGATTTTAGCATTTGAGCCGGATTTGTAGACGTTTAGTGCAGTATATACTTCCAATAAAATTCTTCAGCAACGGTATGGTATTGTACGCCTATCTATGCCAATGGACTGCCTAGTCTCGGGTTAATGTCTTTTTCCTTTTTTTCTTAGACCGCTCCGCCAAAACTTGATCAAGATAGTTAGTGGATTTGCTCAGCACCTTGTTTTCTGGTCCAGCAACTGTCGATTTTAATTGGCGAGAAGAGACCCCCCCTTTAATAGCATCACCACCATCGGTATTATCGGAATCGTTCCCATTCATGTCCAGTCTTCCTCGCTTTTTGCTTTTGGTCTCTAGAGGACTTTGGACATCCTGAGAATATGATCCCGAAATGTTCTTCTGCTTCGATCTCTTCGATTTAAAAGTAGAGGTCCGGCCTTCTTCGTCCTCACTCTCTTCCTGACGTATTGGGTGCTTCACAGGCTTACCACCTAGACTTCGTGATGGGCCTAGAGATTTCGAAGAGTTTGTAGCAGGGTGTGCTTTCGCGGCTTTCGCGGCTTTCGCAGCTTTTTTCCCGAGTAATTGTTTCAATAATTTGTCGTTAGAGAGCTCTCGGCGTTTGAAGCTTCCGTCAGCCACGTCTTTGGGAAGAGGTGCCCCAATTCCCAGTCTGATTACTATTAGAATACACCCAATAGCTGAAGCACGGGGCATGTTTGAGACCTACAGTTCGGGTACCGGAGTAAAAATCGCTTTCTCTTCATTCTCGAGCTCTTCCTCCGACTTGGTGTTTGCGAGCTCTTCAGGAGTCTTTGGTGGGAGCCATGAAGCAATGAGCCTCTGACTTTTAGCCAGTGCAACACTAGCTCTGTTAAATATAATATCTGCGTCGCTAGGTTGTGCAGGCATGTTAAAGTGCTTTAATGTAAAATGTATCGAAGGTGTCAAGATTAATCGGTTGCGGTTTTCTTCACCACCTCGGGCAAAACTGAATTTCGCGCTATCAACTTCTTGGCTCTCTGACCTCCGCACCATTCATACAGCCCGCTTCCACCTTCCGAAACCCCGAATCAATCGACTATTGCACCACTTCTGCCAAAGGCAGCTCTGTTGCAAATGTACAAATTAGCCCGCTGTCGGCCGCTGGCCACGGCCATCAAAGCCGCTACGGTTCGTGCCGATTATTCCCTTCGCAAAGCTGTAGCCGGACGCCTCTGACGCAGGACTGCGGTGCGAAGAGCACAATGTTGACAAGTTAGTAGGGGACGTCATTGAGAAGGTCAGTCATTCAACATAGTCGGGCGCTATCGATACATGAGTATAGGTCGGCGAATTTGTTAAAGACGGTATGAAACCTTTCCCATCTTAACGCCGCGCCCAGTTCGCTAATGAGGCATTAGTATGGCATCGGTGTCCCGAGCGGCAATGTAGCTACAACGGCAGAGGAGGCTGAGAAGGTTGCGAAGGATATTGGTATGCAATCTATTCAGGAATTTATCGGGCGGGTAAATAGGTTAACGGCGCGTAGGAGGCGATGACATTGTGATAAAGGCACAGGTTTTAGCTGGAGGCAGAGGGAAAGGCACATTTGACAATGGCTTCAAGGGTGGTGTCAGAGTTGTCTACTCGTGAGTGAGAGCCTCAATTCTTCACAATTGCTATAACTAATGCAAATCAAGGCCTCGAGAAGCTGCCATCCTCGCTGACCAGATGATCGGCCACAAACTCATCACAAAGCAAACGGGAGCTGCAGGCCGGCTTTGCAATGCAGTCTATATTGTGGAGCGAAAGTTCGCAAGGCGAGAGTTTTACCTGGCCGTGCTCATGGACCGAGCAACACAAGGCCCAATCATCGTCGCATCCTCTCAAGGAGGTATGGATATTGAGACTGTCGCTAAGGAACACCCCGAAGCTATCATCACTACTCAAGTCGATATCCACAAAGGCGTAACGGACGAGATGGCCCGCAGCATTGCTACTGAGCTTGGCTTCTCCGAGCAATGTATTGAGGACGCCAAGGACACCATCCAGAAACTGTATAAGGTCTTCATGGAGCGCGATGCTACCCAGATTGAAATCAACCCTCTCTCCGAAACCACTGATCACCAGGTCCTATGCATGGATGCTAAACTCAACTTCGACGACAATGCCGAATTCCGCCAGAAGGAGGTATTTGATTGGCGAGATGTCACACAAGAAGATCCCGATGAGGTCAAAGCTGCAAAGTGGGGTCTCAACTTCATCAAACTGGATGGTGATATTGGCTGCTTGGTCAATGGTGCCGGTCTTGCTATGGCTACGATGGATATTATTAAGCTGAATGGTGGCCAACCTGCTAATTTCTTGGATGTCGGTGGTGGTGCAACGCCAGAGGCTATCAAGCAAGCTTTTGACCTTATCACCAGCGACCCGAAAGTCACAGCCATCTTCGTCAACATCTTCGGTGGTATTGTGAGATGCGACGCGATTGCAAAGGGTTTGATTAGTGTTGTGGAGAGTATGAATTTGAGGACACCGGTTATTACCAGGCTGCAGGGAACGAATATGGAGCAAGCACATAAGCTAGTTAGTAATTTCAAACGCAGAAGTTTCCTCGAGGACGCCAGCTAACGCAGGCTATCTACATTAGATTAACGAGTCTGGCCTAAAGATCTTCTCGATCGATGACCTCCAGAGCGCGGCCGAGAAATCGGTACAGTTCTCCAAGGTCGTAAAAATGGGTATGTTCCACTCGTCCCCACACTGACTTTTGAATATCACTAACATCTTATTTAGCTCGTGACATCGATGTGGGTGTTGAGTTCACTCTCGGCATCTAAACTCCCCGTGTCCAAGAAGTTCTCCGTTACCGCCCCATGTTGATCACTCTGCGTTTTTTGGTCGTGGCGGTGGGCAAGGAGTTACGAACGTATTTGTTCATGACCCCCCTTGGTACGTCGCTTCTCTTAACCTGGCCTTTGTATTATTGTATCTACAAGCGCTGTTCTATGTGTGCGTGTGTCTAGCTTAGAAGCATGAATAGCGAGATTTACGAGCAAGAACTTAGTGCTTCCGCATGCAACTATCACATTATATACCTGGCTATAAAAGCGGGTTATGCAGAATATTAGAATCCTAGGGTAGTTGGGGATATATGTATCCTCTCTATCGTAGCTTGTGATTGACCACAGAATAATTTACGACTATCCGCGTCCGACTCAGCTTTGCTAGCGAGGGCTACTGGAGCTTGCGGGTATTCGGATGGCGAATCCGGCTGAAGGACACTCCGCATCCATTGGCTTGGCTGGCTGGTAAAGCCTACTGTCTTACAGCAAAGCCTACTACTGCCTTACAGTTCAGCCTCTTCTTGGCGTTACGCACTCCCCGTTAGGCTCTTTATAGACTTCCTTGTCCAGAGCTCCGGCAAAAATCCCGGCCCCTGATTTTTCATGCTACATTTCAGGGTATAAAGAAATCAACTTAAGCAATATAGACTCGTACAAGAGAGGCTATAAACTAGACAATACCCGGGAGACGAATTCAGAGAATGGGCATTACCAAAACCAGTCTCTATCCAAGCAAAGTCGTGATATTTGGCCCTTATCACTAATACCGGAGGAGTTCTAAGACCGCTTGCATTGCGTCACCCAGAACGAGTGCTTCGATCAAGATAACCTAGAATATAAGGTCTTTCCCTACGCATAGGGAGACAGTGCAGTCCAAATCTCAATATTGGTCAACAACTGAGTGCCAGGATGGCGATGAACCTTGGAAATGCATTAAGGTATTTGCGTGGGAGAGACACATCTCACTCCCAGTTACTAGTACATATTAAGCTGCCTAGAGAAGATTTATGTATATAGAACTATAGCGCCATAGCCTAGAGGCTGCATGGGCAGTATTGTACGTAGTATAATACAATGGATATATAAAAATTAAAATAACATTTCGGTCTTTAAGTCGAAGCTCTTTGCCCTAACTAGAACCATCTCGCAGAGAAGATGCATCAGGTTAGCATTATGGGCGAGATCTATAGAAATTGTTCTCAGACTTATGTGATTTAGATACAGGGAGTGGCCCTAATATATTTATAGCCGAATTTAAAGACTCTATTTAATGCGGCAGAATCGCTGACTGCTTCTACATGCAGCTTATTGATTAGTGCGCACGGGCCACAATTTATTGGACGCAGTTATCAGTGCAAGTCGTGTACCAACCGTCTACCACAACGTCTACTAAAACAATTGGGTCCAACCTAAAAATCACTAGGTTGGGTTGGGTGGGTCAGGCACCGTAACCTACGGTTCTAAGGCGTCGCACCTCTCGCATCTACCGCCTTGCTGGCTGAGATTTCCGCGCCTGAAGGCTAGAGTGTGCCAGAGTCCGCTCTTTTTAAGTTACTCAATTATGCCTTGAAATGGATCATCCCGCATTACCGGTTCAACGAAGTCTCTATAAGTCTAGTTACAGCGTTATGTCCGTTTTCTGCCGCCAGTTCCAATGCTCTTGTGAATTGTGTGCTTGCTCCGGCGTTCAGAAGCAATTGAACCATGTCGATGCGGCCGTGCTCTGCAGCTCCTTCAAGGGCTGTTCTCCCATCCTTTCTTGCAGCCGCAGCGTTGACATCCGCATTGGCATTTAGAAGCATCTCAGCAATCCCGATGTGGCCTTTAATGGCGGCCATTTGGAGCGCAGTTACTCCTGAGCAATTTGCTGGACGAGCATTAATATCTGCACCAGAGTTTAGTAGGATTCGAGCTAACTCGATGTTTCCTGCTTCAGCAGCATTTTGTAGTGCAGTTCTTCCCCGATCATAAGCTGGAGGAGCGTTGACGTCTGCACCAGCGTCTAGTAGGATTTGAACGAGCTCGATGCTTCCACTTCGCGCTGCTGCTTGCAGTGCTGTTCCTACACGATATGTAGAAGCACCAGCATCTAGTAGAATTTGAGCTAACTCAATATTTCCCTTCTGAACTGCTGTCAGAAGTGAGGGAGGAGTGTTGACATCTGCGCCGGCGCGCAGCAGGCTTTGAGTTAGCTCTATGTTTTCCATCTCAACAGCTTTTTGTAGTACAGTCTTTCTCTCATTTTCAGCCAGAGGAGCATTGACGTTTGCACCAGCGTTTAGGAGGATTTGAGCTAACTCGATGTTTTTCTTCTGAACTGCTGCCTGAAGTGCGGTGCTCACATAACGAGACGGAGGAGCATTAACATCTGCACCAGCATCTAGTAGAATTTGAACGAGCTCGATGCTTCCACGTTCTGCTGCTACTTGCAGTGCTGTTCCAAAACGTGATATAGAAGCATTGACGTCTGCACCAGCGTCTAGTAGAACCCGCACTAGCTCAATATTTTCCCTGCGTACTGCCGCATTCAGTGCTGTGGACCCACAGAAACTAGAAGAATTGACGTCTGCACCAGCTTCTAGTAGGATGCAAACGAGCTTAATGCTTCCACATTCTGCTGCTTCCAGAAGTACACAAGATGAAGGAGCGTTAACGTCTGCGCCAGCGTGCAATAGAATCTGAGTCAGCTCAATATCCCCTCTCCGTGCTGCCGCTTGAAGTGCAGATCCTCGAGCATCGGAAGACGGTAGAGCATTAACCTGCGCACCAGCGTTTAGAAGAATCTGAACGAGCTCGATGCTTCCAGAATATACTGCAGATTTCAATACTGTTCCTCCAACACACGAAGTATTAACGTCTGCTCCGGCGCGCAGCAGAATCTGAGTTAGCTCAATATCTCCTTTCTGTGCTGCCGCTTGAAGTGCAGGCGCCAGAGCACCGCGGGGCGGCGGAGCATTAACATCCGCACCAGCATTCAGGAGGATCTGAACTAGCTCGATATTTCTTCTCCATGATGATGTTGCTGCTTGAAGTGCTCCTGCATTAACGTCAGCGCCGGCGCGTAGTAGCATCTGAGCCAGCTCAACATTTCCATTCTTTGCTGCTTCTTGAAGTGCAGTCTGTCCATGGGGAAACGGTAGAGCATTGACATCCGCGCCAGCGTCCAGTAGAATCCGAACCAGCTCAATATCCCCATACTCTGCTGCTTCTTGAAGTGCAGTCCGTCCATGGGCAAACGGTGGAGCATTGATATCCGCGCCAGCGTCCAGGAGGATCCGAACTAGCTCAATATCCCTTCCTGATGCTGCCGCATGAAATGCAGTCGGTAGAGCATTGATATCCGCATCAGCGCCCAGTAGAATCCAAACTAGCTCAATATTTTCACTGTATACTGCCGCTCGAAGCGCAGTCAGTCTCCAATCACAAGTTGGCGGAGCAGTGACATCTGCACCAGCGTCCAGCAGGATCCGCACCACCTCAATATTTCCGTAGTGTACTGTCTCTCGAAGTGCAGTCGTTCCATGGCGAGACGGAGCATTGACGTCGGCACCAGCGTCCAGCAGGATCCAAATTAGCTCAATATTATCATTGCTAACTGCCGTTTGAAGTGCAGTCAATCCCGAATAGCCGGTTGGTGGAGCATTGACATCTGCGCCGGCGCGCAGTAGTATTCGAGCCAACTTAATGTTGTCCTTTTCTACAACTAGTTGAAGTGGCGTGATTCTATCCCATCCCATAGGAGAGTTAGGATTCACACCAGCTTGAAGGGCAATTTGTACTGTGTCTGTATCTTCAACTCTTAATGCGCTTTGAAAGAGGTTTTCCGCGAACGCTTCGATTGTAGGCATCTGAATGGATAATAGAGATACGAGTAGCGAGTGCTTCTTATTGCGAGCAATCCAGGAGACGATTTCACCCATCTTATCGTCTGATAGATGATTGTTTGATGATAAGTAAACGACAAATTTAAGAAATTGAAACATCGCACCATGGTGGACGGCTTCAAGCATCTCTTGAATGTTCGTTAATAGCTCTCCCTCACGTCTTTCCAATGCAATCGCTTGGAAATGGGAATGGATGTCTCGAGCAGTCTCCTGTTTGGTTCGCTCGGAATCCAAGTCAATGAAAATTGACCATGCTTCTGTTGTCGGATCGCGGGTTGAGCGCACAGAATTCGCGGGATCCGCTGGGTCTAATATTGTCGCGCCAATTCCGGACGGAGACTTGGACCAAAAACTATTTATGATAGGGTTCTCAGCAGCAAAATCTTGGCAGAGGCTAGCTATCCACATATTAGTATGCGGAATATTGCCTAAGAGTGGACCGGAGTGAAACTTAATAGTACCTTGTGAATCAATGAAGTCCTGAAAGTTAAACCAAGGGAGGTTTTCGAGTCGAAGCGTCCAAGGGCACAATGCCAGAGGCGTGCGGATTGAAAGTCCTTCAGGTGTTTTAGGACTGGGTACTTAGGAAAGTAAGCATAGGACGCATATGTTGAGACATTAGTGGAGTCACTTGATGCGTATCTCTCGGTAATACTAGGAAAGTTGTGCCGCGCCGTTTCCTTTTTAATCTTTTTCTTGGGTACAAGTACCCCATCAACGTACAGCTCGCTCTCCTTGCCACATCTCTCGCGTTTATTGAAACGGTAATGGACGAATATCCATTCGTGGCTCTTCAAATTTTTGCGGAACTTCCATATTTTGAATTGACGCTCGTATTGGGCTTTACTGTCAAGAGAGTCAGTCATCTAGCATGCTGAGCAGCCATGGAAGACCATGGGCTCATTTACCTAGCAGAGAAGCCTTGAGACTTCTGCATATATTCCATAACATGATTAAGTGGTTTGTCCTGTGTGATGTAAATCCTCTGGATGGTTTCCTTGTGGAATTCCCAATTAGCTTTCATGCCCGTATTTGCGGCTCGGTCGATGTTCATAATGTGATCTCAGCGTACGATCGGGGTTGAGACAGAAGTTGGTAAGGTAATGGATTGACTGCACATCCGTCTTCGAATCCCATCTTATATTTACGAAGCAAAGCAGGGTTGGCGAGGGTTGCGAGACGAGGTGTAGACAAGTTGGCCGTTTAGAACATCCTGATTGGCCTAGCCCAGAATCTTCCACATTTTGCAAACTAGGCTTCGGCCCCTGCAACTGGCCTCGTGTAAACGTACTTACACTAACGTTTGGTGACGGAGTTTTGTCAGAAAATCAAAACACAGCCAAATTTTCCGGCGGTGTGCCTAAATAGGAAAGTGCCCTCCCTAATTAGGTAGGCGGTCAGATTTTCCGTTAAAACTCCCCCTGCCATCAAAACCACGTCACCAACGTTACCGTGGCCTCGGTCCGCCTAATCTTCTGTCTTTGGTTAGATCCAAAATTCTCTCACATCTCTCTTCGTGTGGCAAGTTTTCTTGCACGCCTCATAAGCCAATCCAGAGGCTCTATACCGTATAGAGTTTGGTATTGAAGCCTCTACTGTAGTCAGTGTAGTTGCTCGGCGGCAGGGGTGCTATCGCCTCATTGACGTCTTTGACGCTTAAATCTTGCGGTAAACAGCAGCGACGTGGCCAGGAGGCTTAATGGATTATAAGTGCACTCGGCTTTCAGTTGGTTTCATATGTGAACAAGTACAACAATCCTGTTTATCCGATTTGTCAGATCACTGACTAGGCAGAAAGCGGAATGAGTATAAGAAGCTCTATGTGGGAGGATCTAAGCTCGATGGCCCGAGAAGATATCTACAAGGTAGCCCGCGCACTGCCACGTGATCTATCACGTGCACGTCGCCGAGCTCAAAGAGACTGCCCAAGTACTCCCTTTACCAACATGATTAACCAACCCAACAACCGACCAAGCGCTCCTATTCGGTAATTGGTTTGATTTAGGTGCTAAATACGCAACAAAACCGAGCTAGTTACATCACTGAGGCCCAGCAAAATTTATTAAAAGGAAAACCTTTCAATATAAAATAGGTATAGGTAGTAGATCAGCTGAGATTGGATCATCTACCGTGTACATCAATAGTACAATTGCGATTTGCTAAACACAAACTCCCAACTATATTATAAGTTTGCTTTGCGGCAGAAACCGTGAAGCCAAAATGATTGAACCAGTGTCAAAAACATCAACCATACATGTACCTAACTCTTCATAGAACCGTTTTGAAAAAAAAGGGTATTTTGAGCATGAAGCAACCGTGCAGACATGTATCGTGAATTTATCCGTGAATTTATCCTGAGAGGGTGGAGCGGCCATAGTGTGATAGCAGGGAGGGTGTTAATACCTGTACGATCGTAAAATATTACATGGGTCATCCGACAAGAGACGAAAACGTATAATCAGATCGAGAGTCAGGGCCATTGTGAGCTGCCTGACTAATTAATGCTAGCCCAAAAGCTCGACGGTTAAAAACACGGGCTGTACTGTGAATGGATTAGTGCCAGCATTCAGAACCTTGTAAGAGTTATGGGGACGAATTACAATCCGGGGGCTACCGGCGCCTCACAGAGCTGGATTTTACTAGGCCGTACTCTTGCACGCTCTGTTGCGAGAGCACGACGTCAAAGGACGGGTTTTCGACATCTGGAACTAGGAAGCGTGTGGTATACGTCTTTCGAGGCGCACTAGTTATGCTCCACTGTATATCTACATAGCCCTGCAAGCGAACTTGGCATCTATCAACAATGACTAGTCGATCTTCTGCTGCGCTTCCCTCTTTGTCAAATAGGTGAATCTCGAGGCCTAACACTTCGTTGACAAGCGTTTTGGAGATGAGACTTAAATCGGATCTGGTGTCGAGGGATAAGATTGCTAATCTTGAGGATGGTGGATCGGTGTTTAGGTTGGTGTAGATATCAATGGTAGGCCGGAGGCGGTTATCAAGGCTGCACTGGTCAATTAGTGAGCAATTTATCTCATCTTCGGCCAGAAAAATAAGGAAATACCTTCAGACGTGATCTCCCGAGATAATAACTTTGGGTCGACATCCATTGTGGCATAATAACAACATATGCCTGTGCGTATGCGCTCTTGCAAAGAGTGAACTGGGACGATGAAGCACACTAAAAATTGCGCAGCTGCTCAGGAATCAGCGTGCAGGCTCACTCGTTTTATGTCTGGATGGGGGGCTAATTGGCTGAAATAACATAAGGCCAGAATGTGGCGCTAGCCTTTCATTCTGCCGCCTTCCTTGAATTGCTTTTCCGAGGCTGCGTTTGTCATACAATGCACGCGTCTAGTAGGCTGAGTATCGCCTACGTTACCTGAATACTCCGTATAGTAGAATCACCATGCTGATTTCGAGTCTCTTGACAGAAGTGTTATTGAGATGATTGGTTATGAGTTCTATGATACATATCTCATCGCTCAATGAGTAGGCTGGCAAGGCAAGGCACTGTCGGAACAGCTCCATCCGTGCTTAGCGCTTTAACCATCTGCGCTGTGAAGGTGTCTGTGCAGGAGCAGCACAGGGACCCAACCGTTGTGGAGCCGTGCGCGAAACATAGGAGGCCACGATTATTGGCTTAATAGCCATCTGGTTAGGTACGACCTTCCAATTTCGGATTGGCCTTCTCTTGAAGAACGAATTATTGTATGCCATCGACGTTGAGAAGATGCACTGTTTTCCTCAGCATGCATTATACCTTGCAGCATGCCTCTCCCAGACATACAGGCACAGCCTCTCATTTTTATTCGTGCGATCCACACACGTGTATTCTCGCAACACACTGGCGTTTGTACTTGTACAAGAGTCCCTAATGTCCCCAATTTTTAAAGTGCAGAACCCTAATCACAGTCGGCACGGCCTGCTGCACAAAATCTATATCTTGGGGTATTTAACTGGAGGCATCCTTCACGAGGGTCATAATCACAAAAGGAGCTGGAAGTGCATAAAGTCTCATCTGGTTGCCTCTTCTCGCGCTCGCCGATGGTGTTCGACTTTGTGCTGCAGGGCGCCAATCCCGCAAACCTATCAAGAATTGCAGCCCATAGGAGTCAGTTGTGTTACGCCTTGCTGGGGGATGTCTGCGAGTCGAATCCGGGCCTCAGCTGCAAGCGTGGTGGAGGAGCAGACGGTCTTTATCTTCTCAGCCTTTCGAAAGCTGCCAACGACTACAGATGGATGCATTGCTGCATAATCCTCGCCGGCTTATTCTCACAGTTTTTTCACAAGGCTGCGAAGCCATCTCTCCACGCACTATTAGACCCAGAAACCTCCCTTCTAAAGGGCTCGCTTTTTCTCCGATCTGTTGTCTTGCGCCTTGTGAAGTCGGTGTGATTTGACATTTTGACAAAAAATTCTAAACTCTAGCAAGACGTTATCTATGGCAAATGAAGGCGCCAAAGCACCACCCGCTGCGACCCCTCTGCAGGGTCTAATTCCTGGGTACCCTAAACTCAGCGGGAGGATGGGAATAGTCCCAGAGATGGCTATCTTCCGCCGATTTGGGACACTGAACGCTCAGATGCTGCTCTACATGCAATCTGAACTTATCCACCTGGAGGAAGAGCTCCGGGAACTCGAGCTGGAGGATAGCCGGAGCAAACAGCCATATAAGAGCAAATACTCCCGTGACTGCTTTTTTCTGTACAACCCAACGACAAAGGGAGATGATAGACAGCTAAGGCTGGTGTTAAAAATCAAGGCAAAACTGAAGGAGTATAGTAAGCATATGGTCGCTTTGGAAAGATGAGTTGTTACTGAGGTTTCATGAACCAGACAAAGCTTTGAAACTGCAATCGGCCCTCACCAGCATGCCGGAGCCCTCCAAGTATGACCTTAAATACCTCCAGGGCTACATGGAAACACGCGAAATGGGCCCTTTTATCATGACAGGCCCAGATGCGGACATCTGGGGCTCGCTGGATGAGCCAAAATCGCACGCCCCAGATCTCGTCGCTCTGCAGCCCCGACATACCGAAGATCCATTCTCGAATTGGGTAACCGGTACAGGCATGAAGATATTTTTCTGGTGCGGCGGCCACCGCAGGCGTGAACCGTCGCCCGTCCACGGCATGGTTGTATACTCCAACAGCAAGCTGCTGCGCATTACATACTGGATTACCAGCACCCTCGCCTCATTGCTGCCTGTTTCTTCAATCATCATCTTATACCGCGTCAGGTCGATGCTCGCACGGCTGACTGTAATCGCTGGGTTCAACGTTATCATCTCGCTCTGTCTCCTGGGCTTCACAAATGCTAGGAGGAGCGAGATTTTTGCTGTTACCGCTGCGTGAGTTTTTAATTATTCCCTGGCGCTGAGAAAAGTGTTGGGCACATAATGTCTCATCTGACTTGCTATAGGTTCGCAGCTGTTCAGGTGGTATTCGTCGGAGCCAATGGAACGAACGCGACAACCGGAAATAATGGATAGTCAATGTGTAGCGGTTGCTCGAGGCGCAGAACTTTGGCCAGTGTTTTGATCGATGCATTTTGCCGTATCGCAGAGCTAGACCAATAGAAGGAAATAGAAAAAAGCACTGCGATTCGAGGCATTTAGCATAAATAGAGCAGCACAAATTTAAGTTAAGTGTAAAGCTCAGTGACATTGTAGCCGAAGAGCTCGGCTTGGGCTAACAGCGTATGACTTCTCGTATGACCTTTTCTCCCACCTCCCCACCAGCCCAGGAGAGAATGAAAAATGCTGCCCGCTAGTACACGATGCCATGCTACGGCTAATGCTTTACAGACTCCTTGAGAAGATATCAAAGCCGCCATGCGCCCTGCTGGCTAGCGTACTGTGGTGTCAAGGGTAAGTTTTGGGCCAAGCCGCTAGTCTTACCTTTCGTGGCGTATGCTATAAAACAGCTTAACGAGTTAATTAATTTAATACATTAACACTGTCTAGATATAGTTACTGCAGAAAGAGACCATATAAAATAGTAGTAGATTAGGTAATTTAGACACTGTTAATAAATAACATAGCGCTTTAGCGTATTTAGCAGCTTGGCCCAAAACTTACCCTTAACACCACAGTAATGCCCGAATACCTCTATTGGCAAACCAAAGAATTAGGTAATAGTTGCCCGCTAAGATAACCTCAGTCACGGTGGCCATCATGTGCCCGAAACTCCAATAAAGTCTTAGCGCAAATGAACATGAACAAAGTCACACACTTGTGAATATACAAAATAAAAAGATGCAGGTTGTATAATACAAATGAGATATGCAGGATTATTGTTGAACATCATGTGGTTTTTTTTTTTTCATTAATTATTTCTTTTTAAGAAAAGGAAACGTGCATCCGTATAGACAAAAGTCAAGAAAAAATGGGCTCCCTCTCGAAGCGATGCTGAACGGCAACTATGGTGACATTTGAAGGAGACTTGCGCTTGTGTTGAAGTGTATTGAGTTTGAAAAGAGGTGTTGGGGATTAAGATGAATATGAACGACTAAGTAGCTGGATTGCGCCTGCCATCGGAGCTTGTATGGAAGGGTTGGCGTGCAGGCAGATGAATTGTGAAGGTGGTTATGCTGATGATAGGTTCCAGTACAAATTTGGAGTGTATTAAGTATCTGTCATGACGTCGTGATCTTATGGTATCGTGTCAGCAAATGCTCGTGACGTCGGAGGTTATGGTGGGTCCTGGGCGATGATAGGCTTGCGGGTGGAGTTGTGGACAGTCATTGCGTCAGAAATGGTCATGATGCGATTACATAGTATGTGCAGTTGACATCTTTAAGAGCACCTAACGTGCTAGCGGCTATGACGGCGGTGGTGCTGTTCCATTCTGAAGGTGTTGCTCTCTGATGACACGCTTTATGTCATGATCGGTGATTGAGGTTTCCTGTTTCGTCCGTAAAGCTTTGTCCCGTTCGTGTTCTATATCTTACTGTTAGACCGGAAGGCAATATGCAATAGGCTCTTAAGGCTTACGGGGTACTAGCTTAGGTGGTGGCTCAATAAAGCCAGGGGCCCCCACAGGAACGAGTCGCCAGTGTTCACCAATGACATCTTCCCCGATCAGGACATCGCAGCCTTGGATAGGATGCTCTGACACAAAGAATGAAGCGTTGATAAACTTTCTACCCCCCTCAGCACGGAATCGCATATTTAGTTTACCAGTCGACCTGACCTCTTTCCCGTCTATAGTGCGGAAGATGGTTCTCGGGCCATCGGGGAACACCTCAACTTGCACTCGTAGTGGTTTGAGATGTTCATTGAAATACTCGCACGAGAGGAATGTCATGGGGAGACCCGAGTCCAACATGCCACCCGCAGCACATATAACGTCTTGGTTACCATCTCTAACAGCGAACTGTATAGTACGGTCAAACCTGGCCTGTTCTCTGCGAATGAGCTTTCTCAATTATACTCAAACAAAAATATTGATGTAGTACCTTTTCCCAAAGAAAACACGATACAAGAAGGCTAGCAATATTCCAGCGGAGGCGATAGCACGGATATTTTACGCGCCTGAGCGTCGGAGCATCTGAAGGGACGAGGGCGCAAACACCGGGGCTGTGTGTCTGTGCAGCAGGAGGATGGTTCGGCGTTGTCATGCTCGGGAGGGTTGCTTGTGGTACCGCATCCTGAACTGTGGTCGACCTGCTCTGGAGATGATTGTGCGGTTGAATTGAGTCGTCCATGTCTCCAAGAGCAGAGGGAATTAAGGTGTGCGTTTTAGCGCTGTACTTGTGTACCCGTGTACCAGTGTTGGGAACTGGCTTTTGATACCGCAGCTGCCGGAGGGGGGAACGGTAAAAATGTATCGGTGTGAGATGTCAAAAGGTGGTCTGCAGCCACAGGAAAGGACGCCGCGAGGAAGGTTGGTTTGGATGGAAGATGGTAACACAGGCTTCATAAAGGTAGAACCGACAATTGCGCAGACGGACGAGGTGTGACAGGTGAAAGCGACGTTGTTGAGCTCACGTGTGACGACGGCAGGCCTCGAGAATATCTCGATTTCCGGGAAGCCGCAGGAAGATGAGGGTGTTTATTATAAGTGATATTTCCAATCGTTAGGGTTGTACCTTCAATCGTGGGCATTGCCATGGGGTGCCTAGTCATTGGCGAATGTGCCGAAGTGACAAGCCGTGACTCGCATGGCATGCAGTATTCAGGTACAGGCACGACCTGCCAAGCCCCAACCCCTGCTCCGGTATGATATGGCACAGGGTGCACGAGCTCCGGCGTCTCCCCGTTGTGCAACGCGGCCATATGCAATTTCGCTTCCTTGCACATTAGAGAACTTCGCAATTAAGCTTAAAAATTAAAGACTTTACCTTTCTTGTAAGTGCACATACCTTGCTTACAGCCTTTGTTGTAAGTGCACAGTATCTACACCACCCTGGCGCATCCGGTTGAAAGAGCGTGTTGATCACGCTAATCAAAATGCGTAGATTTATACCTAAAAACGTTAAAAAATCCGTTATAATGGCCGTACGTATTACTTCAAAAGGTATAACTCTGCCGTTTGATCACCGAGATCAACACGCACTTTAACCCGGATGCGCTAGGGTGGTGTACATCCTCTCGTGAATTCCGGTGGTTAGCGTAGCCACGTCTGCACGGCCTTTTTGTAGGGGAAGTTTTGGTATTTTGTTGTTTAAGGGAAAGTTAATAAAACACACCGGGGTGCTGTACGCGACTAAATATTAGGGAAATTGCGTGTGTGACGGGGAGGCGTCGGAGATCGTACACCCTGTAAGATGAGTGCTTTTCCAGTGGCCTGCTAGGGTACAAAAGGCACGCCAATAATGCCGTTCCTGCAGTAGGCTACGCGGATGGCACGTGTTGCTCTGAAGCCTCAAGCTCGAAGGCAGAACGCCGGGCCCGTTGGTGGCAATGTCTTGCAGACCACCATCTCGCATCTTGCCATGTCGGAGAATGGCGCAAAACACCTCCCCATGTGATTCCCACCCGGTAGAAAAGTAGCTGCACATAAGAAGATACGCCCAGGAGCTGCACACGTCAAAACACCTTGACCACTCGGCTTCCTCCCGAGGTTTGACCTTTGACGTTCGCCGTTTGTGCTTATGAGACACGACAGCCTTAGGTAGAGGGAAATTAAACAATGGGCGGTGTGGGGCTCACGGCGAACCAGTGGCCTGCGTACAAGGGGGCAACCTGAGCGGGCCAACCGCGCTCCCTGCTAGTTTTAGTGGCGTTATAGCCGTGTGTACACTATTTTTATAGGATATCATTATAATGCCATTGAAACTAGCGGGGAGCGCAGTTGGCCCGCTCAGGTAGCCCCCTTGTAGGTAAAGCCTAGCGCGAATGTTGATCCATCGAGACGCGATAGCATCTTCCCGCATGCAGATCCCGCACGGCCTCTGGTGTTATAAATTTTCGATTTCTATTGGCGGGGCAAGCTGCTTAACAGTAATATTTGAGGGAAAACTTAAGGCTGAAGGAAAATGGAGAAGTCGTGGTAGACGAAATAACAATGCCTACGTCTTTTAGAAGCACTACAGTAGACATATGTTTAGCTTTACGTTTTCATAATTTGTTACGGCTGCTAATTTACTCCATATTATTGGCTTACGCACGGTCTGCCACAGCTTCTGCTCGCCTGCGTGATGTGGTGAGATTGTAAAAATCGACTGTACCCATGTCCAGCTGGAAGCCTCAGGGCGAGGGACTGAGATGGATTTACGTACGTACACCATCTCTTTGCATCCCATTTGGAAATGCACGGCTACTACCGTCTGCCGATACAGGCTTTGGGCCCAATTCAGTGCTAAAGGGCTCCGAATCTAGGCAATTTGATCGATAGGTCATGTCATGTGTAGAATGTCCGGAAAGGAGTATTGTACGCATCTGCTTTTCCTGCTAATCCTGCCTCTCAATGCCGCTGCTACAAGGGATATCCTCGAGCGAGCTAGACACCCTCCCGAGAAGTAAGTTTTTAAAATAACTTGATTCTCCTGCCCATTAGCTGAAATTAGTGCGGAGAGTATCTAATCGTACGTATTACCCTTGTATTGGATGTACATTAAAACCATAATTAACTACCGTGGCATCTCACCGGGTAGTCAGTTCGTACCTTAATACGGAGGATATTGGTGTATTAGAGTTGGGCGTGGTGGGTTGTATTTACGCCTATTTAGGTAAGGTCTCAGACCCACCGACCGTCTCATAGTCTAGTTAGGTGTGCTGGTATATGTGGTGGAAGCTTGCGATGTCGTCGGAAGCCTGAGTGTCGGTAATGCCCATGCAGGCTTGTATTGTAAAGAGGTTTTGTTATTATGTCCACAGGTCGTTATTATCAGGTTTTACTAAGCCGAATTATAAACTTTTATACGGTACAGCCCGTTTACCTAGTCAAATGCGGCTCCAGAGCTATATTTAGTCCTGCTCCGACTCTATATTGGCTAATACTAACCATATAATGGGTGAAGAGTCTGTACGCGCATTCCCATCCAGAATCATCTGAAACATTTCATGTCACTCGTTGCTACAATGGACAAGCATCCAGAAATCATCCGTGTGCGAAGCCGGCCTGTGTCAAAGCTTTCGGTTGGAATATCAGTCATAGCTACAAGGCTATTGATGAAGCCACTTCCGCATTTCAATAGAGGGGTTTCGATAAACTGACGGAAGGTGTTCTGATGAAAGGTAATGCAACTCGAGTCGAGGCGATCGTCGCGCACTAGCAGTATATAGTTAGTAGGACCTTTCGTCAGATTTGATTCTTGGCATATATCAGAAGTTTTGATGAATATTTTCATCAGAACTTCAACCCAGCCCCCTATTTTGTTCACAGCAGCTAGCGACTCCAAATTTCCCACAGTTGATCCTTGCCACTATGTCTTCTGATCCTGAGCGCCATATTGATCGAACCGTCGAGCTAGTTTAGCAAATGATTCGCTTCTATCGAAACCCCTACTTGATCAATTTGACGAAAGGTCGCGCTTGACGTATGTGTAAGCACTAAAACTTAGCGTTACCTTCCGTCAGTTCATCGAAACCCCTCTAATAGCAGCCCACCATGCGTTCGCCGCTGATTAACCATATCAGGCAAGTTTACAATCCAGAATGTGATCAGAGCGCAACAAAGTTACTCATAACGATTCTAGATCTGCAACGAATTAATATGTGCTATGCTTAAAGAGGTATTCATCCTCGTCCCGGCTAACGCCTTATCCCACCGCCATAGAGCCAATCCCGGCGCCATATCCCAAGATCCAAGATCCAATATCCAACATCCAAACATCCCGTATCCAAAGTCATTAGAATGAACCCCAGAAACGCCAGCGGCGTCATGTATGCGCTATTCTGGCCCCAAAAGCCTTGAAAATCACTCATGCCTACAAAGACTGAACCGGAATTGGATTAGTGAGGCGCATCAGCCTCGACGTCCTCAACATCGCCGAGCTCCTGCTCCTCGCACGACCTTTCCACCTCCTCAGCCACAAATTGCTCGTAGTCTTCTAGACTCTTCTGGATATGTACTTTGAACTTAATGATGTCATTCAGCATACGTTCGATCTCAGTGTGGAGTTCTTCGCGCAACGAAGCCGCGCGGAGCGTAAGTTGTTCATATCTAGTAAGGCGTCAGTAACAAGCCATATTATTTTTTGAATGTGCCTTGGAAAACTTACTCAATATTCGTACTCATCTCCCTCTGCTCCATAACCTGTACTGACTCGGTTAAGCCCGCCCTCATCTTCGCGAGCTCTTTCTCCATGCGCTCGATCTGCGCGTCCGACGCCATCTTCTGCGCATTCGTGATCTCCCTCGTCTTCTCGAACTCCTCTTCCGCAGCCCGGACCTTGTGACCTAAGCCCTCGACCTCGGCTTGCTTGTCGTCCATTGCTTCTTTGATCTTGTCGAGCAGGTCGTGGTTGTTCATGTCGGCTTCCAGCGCCGCATTGCGCCGCTCGCCAATTTCCTTGCGTAGAGTAAGGATATTATTCTTGACCGTGCCACGTAGGTCGAGGTTGAGGAGGTGATGCGGCTGGTAGCCATTCCCAGAGTCTGCGAGCAGGCGGTCGGAAGAATCTGGGGACTGTGAGGTGCCCATTTGGGAGCCGGAGAAGTTCGGGCCTTCATTGACAGTGATAATGAGTTCAAAGTCTTGATCTTTGGCATTGACCGCTGTGGACGGTATTATGCCGATTTGGTAGCCCAGCGAGTTGTATTTCTCCACTGTCTGCTCCAGCTCATCGAGTTTCCGTGATGCTTCAACTTCTTTCTCGGCCACCTTCTTTTTGCTCTCCTCAAGCCTGATGCCCGTCGATTCGACACCTTTCTGTAACCTCTCGCGCTCGGTGTTCATGCGGTCGATGTCAGTGATCGTGATGCCTCTGCTGTCAACGACTTCCTGCAGACTCTGCTTCTCATTTTCAGCCTCTTCTAATTCAGCCTCGATCTTGCGGATCTCGTCCTCAAGCAGCTTAGCTCGGTTGGCGTATTTCTCAACCTTAGCTTCCATGCTGTTGTTGTAGTTTTCGAACTTAACACGATCTTCCTCAAGAATCTTGATCTGCTCATCCAACTTCGAAATCCGCGGCCCACTCTTCCCTAGCTCTTCAATCTGGTCTTGCAGCGCCTTATGCTCAGCCTCAAGCAATTTAACCTGCTCAAGATGCTGCGCGTTCGCGGCATCAAACTTTGCAGCCATGACCTCGACGTGCGGTGCCACCAGCTTCTCCGGATCATCGTCATCTTCGTCCTCGACCTGCAACCACGTCCTGTACGCGTCCGATAAGAAGTCGAAAATGATGCGATCCCCGCTCACATCGTGTCCAGCATCCAAACACGCGTCATCGTAAGACCCCACGCTGTATTGATCCATCATCCGCGCAAGTTGCATCATCCAATGCAACAGACCCAAAAACGTCGACCAGTTATTCCCACCCACCGCCGCAATCTGCGACTTCATGATCGACTTCTCAAACGGATAGCGCATCTGCTTCAGCAGCGCGGGGACCTCCGCATCGATCGATTTCTGAAAACGGTAGGACGGGTCAATGCGGTGGTACAGCCACTGGAACATGCAATTGAAGTCCTTCTGCGTGGGCGACGTCATCGACTTGTGCGTGAGCGAGTGCTTCATGTCCATCTCGAAGTTGCCGTGCGTGAGATACTCCATCAGCTCCTGCGCCATCTGCGCGCGCACCGAGGCATCCTTCAGTCGTCGCGGGTCCGTCGGGATGCCAGAGGGCACCGGCGCCGTCGCGAAGAAGCTCTGGTGGTGTCCGCCCATCGAGCCTGCGCCGGACGAGGGCCGCGCTTTGAAGACGCTGCTGCGTCGCTGTGTGCTTTGCTCCAGGCTGAGTGCCGATGCCGGTGTGGTCAGGCCTGCGCTTGGCGCGAAGCTTTTCCGTCCGCCGCCTGTGCTGTTTGCGCCGAACATATTGTTTGTGGAATTGCGGTGTACGGACTGGAAGCCTAGGTCTGCCAGATTGTTCCCTGAGGATGAGCGCTGAAAGACAGGCTGGCTTGGGCGGCCGGGTGCCAGAGACATTCGCGATCCTGATGTTGAGCGCGCGTGGTTCGCGGTGAAGGGTCCTGGGATTCCACCTCCTTGTTGCATGTTAGATATTGAATTGGAGCGTTTCATTGCTGAGGAGGGCATTGGAATCGCGGAGATGTTATGCGTAAGGCCGCCGAGCGTCTGCGCTCTGATTAGAAATTGGGCGCAAGAATTGAGGAAGTTGCGCGTGGGAGACCTACCTCGCGCGGGCGGCGCACAGAGAAAATGCCCGTTTCTTGGGCCATTGGTGGATCTAAATTCGCAGGCAATTATTCCCTGAGTTGTTGCAATATTAGGAGCTGTAGTTCATCTGATGATGATTAGTATGCCGTTTATGTGATGTTGGTGTCCAATGTTTGGCTAGGGAGCTTTGTTGTGGTTGAGGATAGCGCCAAGACAGCCATCAGCCTAGCAACGGCTCTCTCATTGGATCAACGAGTTCCTTAGGAAAGTCCACCTAGACGACAGGTCGTCACAGTGGCATTCTGTCTCTTCGCATCTCAATATTACATAGAGGATCTCTACAGCCTCTGTGAGAGCATGTCTGATTCCATCTACTTACCCGTCAGGCCACGGAATCGTCTAAAATCATCCCTTACTCTTGAAATCTGCGAAAGAGTGCCCACCCTCAGCAACCCGAAACATCCATTACCGCACAGTATGGGCATGGGTTCTACCTAGAAAGCGCGAATCTATGGTGGATTGATTCCACGAAGACCCAGCTAACGGCCCTTGGCTTATAAAGCTCTTTAATTTTCTCGCGCGCAGGCACCCACCAACCAGGATGCTCGACGAACTGGAAACCACCCTTTTTGGCCGCTCCGACCACAACGTCGGAGTAGCCAAAAAGGCTGGTAAGCTGTTCATCAAGCACTTTAGTTGATGGATGCTTGGGTTATTTATATTTTTGGGTTTCAAGTTCCTTTTTGTTTGCCATCGTTTTCCCTAGCAAAATCCTTTTGCGCTATCTGCTGCGATATTGCGATATTCACTACATAGCATAATCGGATTTCTTTTCAATAAGCATCACCCCATTTCATCTTCGTCACCCACGATGAATCGAACTCAAGATCTTCAATTTCCTTATGGAGATGAAGGACGACAAATCCGAAGGGAAAGGGTGGGAGGTGGGGTTGCTTGGCTTCTCGGCAATACCCAAATCAGCATGCCGGGCGCATAAATGGGATTGATTTCGGACAGCTAGCAGAACATACTCATGAACACAACCCAAACCAAGGAAATGAAAATCGCATCACAATCTTGTATTATCTTCCTCCGGGGTGAACGTCATTTCGAGACACCTTGTATTAATGAATTGGTATACCCACCCTCTAAAGTTCATCAATGGTAGTCCTACATGGTCATCCCTTTGCTAATTTTTGAACTCGCACGCCCAAGGTCGCAAGTACACCATCCCCGCCAGAACAGCTCACTCCTCTCTTACTCCTTCCTAACTTCAGGAGCCTCCTCTTGTCGCCTCTCCCTCTGCGTCTGGCAAGCTCTGCTCCTTACTCAATCTCGGATTTCTAATTACCAATGAGAACGCAATTAGCAACACACACAGGCAGATTCCCGTGATGCAAAGCAGCTTCTGCGTATGCTTGTACGCTAGAACAACCGCCTGTCGCTCCGGCGTATCCATGGTGTGATTCACGGCAAAGGTAAAGGGGTCACCGTAGGCTGAGATAGCAAGAGTGGAGTTTTTGAGCTGCTTCTGGAGCTCTGAGGGGAGCACTTGCGTCCAGATGGCACCAGAGATGGTGTTGCCGAGAGCGGATCCGATGTTGTAGGAGGCGAGGTAGAGGCCGGTTATCACGGCGACGTCTAAGTTTTATTAGCGAGTATGTGTTAGGGATAAGGAGGGTGAACTAACGTTCGTGCTTTGTGGCTGCTTGAATGCTTGCTTGCGCAGGGTAAGGGAAGAAACCGCCCGCTACTAAATGTTAGCTGGAACACATATACAGTGTACATTGCGCTCAGCTTACCTAACCCAAGCAATACTTGGGCGCCAATAATGCCAGAGTGGCTTGAGGAGCCGGATCCACCACGGTAATTTATCAGCAACCCAAAGGCGACGAGGAAGAGGATGGTGCCGAAGATGATAAATGGTTTCAGTCGTTTGACCTTGAAAACTATAAGACCCAGGATCGCACCAGTAATAACGGAGACAAAGCTTCTCGTGTTAATAGGAAGATAATAGGTCGCGCTGGAGAATAACCTTACCTGTATAAGGAAGAGATTCGGGTAGCGCTCTTAACCGATTCATTGAAGGCAACAATCAAGACAGTGTAGAGGTAATCACCCTGGAGATACCAAGCTGTTCGAGTTAGCACTCATTAGTAACAATAGGAGATCGAGCGTACCAGTGTTAAGCATCATAGCAATCCCAAGCGCTCCCCAAACAGCACGGTCTTGCAGAAGCTAGTTGCTAGTAGTTAGTGAGATAAACATAGGATAGAGATTGATTCTTACTTTGAAGGGCACCATGGGATGACGACACTTTTTCTCCCATAGAATAAAAACTGGTATGCAAAGTACACCAACCACGAGTGGAGCAATAACATGGGCAGTCTTCCATTTGGTTTTCACGCCTCCCGCAATTGTAAGTGGTACTAAAATGAGAGCAAATACGGCGATGAGTAGAATGACGCCCACCACATCCAGTTGCCAAAACAGTGAGGTGGAGAGACGCCGAAATCCAAGCATCTGGTAAGGAGTCTTATAGTCGGCAAGTCCGCTCGTCTTCCTGGCCCGTCGATGGGCAATGAAGAGCGCGATAATGAGCGGCAATGCAGAGGCTAGTTTTGCGTTAGGAATGGCTTTAGACTGAGAAGGAAGATACGTACCTGGGTAAATGATCGCCCACATCCCAACACCTAATTACTACTCAGCGCTGCTTGTCTGCAGAGGCAAATGAAAAACTCACCCCATCGCCATCCTGCATTTGCTAATGTCGTAGATGCTACATTACCGCTAACCCAAGTATTTATCTATAGTTGTCAGTGGAGGGTCCGGTCACAGAGGCTTATGTGGCTCCTTACAATGAATGGAGTAGCAGGAATATATGAGAAGAACAGACGAGATCGAAGAGAAGTCACATCCGCAATGATGACTTCGACGAGTAGAATAACACAGGTATAACCGATCTGCGGTGAAGGATTAGTGAACGTACTCCTCTATGTGGAACATGAGTCCTCGGATGAGTGCGAAAATACTTGGTACAGCACGGCGCCTGCGCAGAAGGACTTCACACCGGTTGAGGTGGCTTCGACAACAGTGCCTAAGTCACTATTAGTAACACGATACTGATAAGGTACTAATACTACCAACCGATTACGTAGAATACAATTGATACAAGGACCAGTTCAACTCTGCCGAAGACATCGGCGATTTTGGCGGCAGTAGGCTAGAAACACTTGAGCACAGCAAGCCAACTTCAAGCCTTCAGAATCACGAACCTGAGCTGCAGCAGCGATGACGCTCCGAAGGACCGTTATGGTTGCCAGTAAAGAGTGCTGAGCGAAGCTAGCTGTGGCATTGGGCTGTCCAAGCGTCAATTGATTTGAATGGCCAAAGATCATCGTAGACAAACCTGATAAGTATAACGGAGTGTGCCGTCAAGAGAATAGACATAAGCAATTAGAAAAACCCCAATGAATAGAAAGATTCGATCGATCAAGGTGATGTGGGCAGAAACGACCTCAATCCGACGGACTCCAGGGCTAGTCTCGCCTGCGAGGAGAATTTCGTCATGTCTGTCTTGCGTTACCGCTGGATCTCTGCCTTTCAACTCTCCGGACATTGGGGCAACGAATTGACTGGATTAAGGGCAGGAGGGTGATGGTGTTGGCACGAAATATACCATATCGGAGGAGTGGGCGCACTTGGCTTATAAGATCGATTGATAACATTAAATCAGGCCATAAGTTATCAGATCAAACCGGAGCTGTCATGAAAATTTTGGCACGCCAATCACGACGAAAGGGGAACGAAACCGTCGATGACCGTTTGACAGGGTACAAGGAGAGAAACTGATTAGATTGATAAGATGATCCACTTAATCCCACGGAGCCGACCTGGGATTTGCTTGGCGTGACACAGCGCTGGGTTACATTGGTCGGCGAGCCCGTTACCAAGTAAACCAGAAAAGACCCCAACGGATCATGACCATTGTTAGCTAGAATTGGGCAATTTTGATATAGAAAAACGCACCTAGCAGGACATTTTCTAGGCTTTTCGGTGAACCGGCGTGCGGATATTGTGGGGGGCTGGAGAGAAAGGCTTGGTGTTGGCCACATACCACATGCACGTGACTGCCTCGACCCAAGCAGCAGCCGAGGCATTTCCGGCCTCCAACATTTCGCCCATTACCATCGCGTCCCCTGCCATCTATAGCTGGCCGTCCAGCTCTGACTGTCTTCACGGGCCTTCTTCTTCTTGAGCTCTATATGCGCCTCGCTTTGAGGTCGAGGTAGCCACAATGGTCCGCGAGGACCTCATCTCGTCTGCTGTAAGTTCAGTTGTCCCCGCTGCGAGACCACCACTCTGATTGAACTACAGGTCTCTTGTAAGTTTAACATAGAGCAATCCGGTATATCAATGCCAT
>Ga0307515_10003131_pt1 | contig 34964 bp, 23 predicted proteins | sample 17_EM_MG_FD_194513 | JGI IMG/M metagenome (GOLD analysis project Ga0307515, IMG submission 194513) | Populus trichocarpa ectomycorrhiza microbial communities from riparian zone in the Pacific Northwest, United States - 17_EM | ecosystem: Host-associated > Plants > Roots > Unclassified | place...
AAGGATACCAAGGCGCCGTCTACTTGGTGAAAATAATACAAACCGCCAGCTACGTTCTAATACAGTTATTTCTCACTTTCCAACACTTCAATGGCTCCGCCAACTAGATGCAGACTCCCAGTAATCAATACCATAATGTCACCGCCACCTTCCCAAGCCGCTGCTATTTCTTGTGCTTTGGTAATGGCCTCCTCGATGGTTCGCACAACGCTGACTGACGCACTATGGTCGATTTCTTCCCATGTTAAGGCAAGGGCGCGTTGCACTGCTAGAGCGTCAACATCAGATTTATTGGTATTAAGAGAGATGAGATCGGGTTTGTAACCCGTGCTAAAAGTCTGATTCGTCGTGAAAAACACGTGAGTGAAAGGGGAAGTGGAGGTGGAAAGTCCGCTTTGGAGGGTGGTGTAGAGCGCGCGGGCGAGAGCGTTGGCATCACGAGTTTGTTGGTTAAAGATTAGGATTATTGGTTTCTGTGCTTGATGCGAGCCGTTCGGTGAAGGAGCGGAGATCTGCTCAGCAAACCAGCGGCCAGAAACCTCAATGCTGTCAAGAGTGTGACCGCCGTCAATGTGCCATGCGATACCGCTTTGTGTATCACGCCGGACCTCGCAGCGTCCAGGCCACTGCACCTGTTCAAGGCCGCGCTTGAACTCGGCCGGGAGCTGAATGTGTGGTGTTACTGTAGGATCGGGGATTGAGGTGTATCCAATAGCGCGCAGATGGGCTGCAACAACAGCAATAGCAAGTGACGCGTTGGTTTTCTGGAAGTCGGCTGAGAGTCCCAGCTTTATGGAATCATTCTCGAGATCTGGATGCCGCTCGACTACATGCAATGATATCCCCTTCTCCGCAGCGCGCTCACGAAGTACAGTCAGTGCCTCAGCGGGTTGAGGAACCGTAAATGCTACGCTATCAGGCTTGAAGATGCCTGCTTTGTGCCATGCTATTTCTGGCAATGTGGGTCCCAGCATAGAAATATGGTCGATACCCAGGTTAGTTACTGCAGCAACGGTAGGGTGAACGAGGATATTTGTACTATCATATTCTCCCCCGATGCCGCACTCAACGACAGTGGAATCTACGGATTCCTGGAGGTAAGCATGCAGTGCCATGAGGGTGAGGTAGCGGAAATAGACCGGCTTGCTGCTAGGTGCATCGGGAGCGATGTTTGAGGCCTCCGCGGCGGCTTCGAGTCGATCCCATACTTCAAAGAAGTATTTAGCGAAAGTGGGCTCGGAGAGAGGCTGGTTGTCTATCTGGATGCGCTCGCGGACGAAGCGAAGATGTGGGGATGTGTAGAGACCGACTCGATGGAGTTTTGGGGTTGATTGCTCCACGGTAGGAAGGTATTGAGCTAGAATTGAGGAGATAAAAGCGCTTGTGGAGCCTTTCCCCTTCGTCCCCGCAATATGTATAGGTTTCAGCCGGTCAAATTCGGAGGGCTGGTAGGGTCTTTAGCAGAGAGTAGAGGAAGAGGTTGCTCGGGAGCCGCACACCTCGTACCCTATCTTCCGACACCATTCAATCATCTCGGGTATTGCATCCTTGTTCATGCCTCGCCCCGATTTACGAATTGCGTCCACGATGGAGAAGTTAGACTGCAGCGTGTTGAGCGCGGCCACAGCGGCCTATAAATGATAAGCAAGATTCCGCGGCCACGATAGATATATACTTGCACTGTAGTCGCGGTGCTCCATGATTGATGACGAGTGAAACAAACGGGCAATGGCTGAAGAGGAAGAGAGACGCAACTTTCTTCGGGCTATAAACATAGGCGCATGTCGTTGGGAGCTGGCAGAGCACTGGCGATCTGCCTGTCAGACTCTCGGACGGAAAAATTAGATGCTCAGCAATGATGTTAGCCCTGGCAAGTGCCACTAACAACCACACCATGAAGTACCTAGTCTTTCTCGCTCTAACTCTCGAAACCGTCTCCGCAACGGGAACTTCGACTAGCGATTTTGCGGCTCCGTGCTACGGGACCGCATTGCCATCTCTGCCGCCATCAACTGCAAATAGGGTAATTCCATGGGGAACAGCCGGCATTACCTTTGCAAATGGGTCAACCTGCTGCTCTAGTCTTGATCAAGTGCGGGCCGGAATTGATGCCGTAGATGACCAGTTGCTTGAGCTTCTGAGCCAGAGGTGAGGTTTCTGCTCTCTTCTTATTGGTGAGACGCCAAGAGAGGAGTATTTATATGAAGACTCCATCCGGCATTCTAACTATACATCAGAGCAGCCTTCGTTCGGGAAGCAACGCGCTTCAAGGCTACTCGCGACATTGTCGATGTGCCTTCGAGAGACGTTGCAGTCATTGACGGGGCCGTGGAAGATGCACCATCTCACAAGCTTCCCCAAAACATTGCCAAATTAGTGTTCACCGCCATAATCAACGCGAGTGTCCCATTTGAGCTCTGCATTGTACGTAACCGGACCTCAGGTTACTCCTGCATGTTGACTATTTGCTTATCTATTCCCAAAGTTTGATGAATTTGACGCAGGATGCTGAGCATATAGGATCATTGCAATAATCCCACAGACCTTCCAACACAACCCCTAACATTTAAGCGCTTAGCTTTTCTAGAGGATACTTCGGAACAGCCTTGGGCGGATTCGACATTATGAAATCTCCCAATGAGAGTTTCTGGTCTACTGATTAATTTCTGATTATTTTATCCTGCTGCGGTCTCATGTTGTTGTCTCAATCCACACACATCCTTTGCCTAGCCATTATGCAACTTCATCTTCTGGCTTCTTGTCCTCCGTCTGAACGAAAAGAGCAGATAACTCATTTTGCCAGAGAAATGTCAAGTCATTCTGCCAGCTGTTGTTCTGCATTTCGGAACCTGCATACATTCCAACAACTGACCTCTTGGTGGCTTGATCTATTTCCTCGGTCTTTCGTATACACAACACCCCGCTCTTGCACCAATTTTGTCCCATAGTGGCTGTTCAGGGTCAAAACCCAATGTACGATGAAGATGTCGATTTTAATGGCCATGCGGCGTTGAATGCTACTGTCAGGGAGTGAGAGAATTCCTTGTATCGTATCCACAATAATACCGCCGGCCTGGCGGTCCAAGAGCTGTGCTCTACGTCGTAGATTAGGCCGCCAGATGGATGTACCAATTCCGCATCTTCCAATATTTTGCAACATCTAGTTGTTTCCTGGTGTACACAGCCATCCCGTATCACATTTTAAGAAGCCATTTGGAGGTGCTAAACGTGTCAGGATTCCCAAAGAAAAAAACCGACGCCCAGATCGTTCCATGCGCGAGATGGTGTTCCGTATATTCGGTCTGGAGTTGCTTATTCGTGCCAAGAAGACTGAGTTCCGCGTTCGCGACAGGATATATCTGGATTTCGGCACGCCCATCTGCAAATTTTGGGTAGTGACAAGGGAATCCAGTTGTTTTGCTAGACAAGCCGACATATGGATGACCCATGGAGCGTGGTGTATCTTCAGCCGGCGTATATGATGTCGCGGAGCTCGCGTAAGAGGCCAAGGAAGTTTTTGGGCTTCTAAATTGCCTCTTCGGCATTTCCAATTGCACTTGCTGTGCTACCAGTAGCGCACAATATCATTGCCATCTTTAGCTTCTCGATTGGGAGGGTTCGTTGAGGTGGAGGGTATCGGTGTCGACATATATATAATTACATGTATGTCCTGTACTTATCAGCGTCCCTCAGTTGCTTCGACTACTCCAACTCTAAGCAGACGAGTTGCGGCTGGCTTACCACCAGGCCCACGTACCCTTCCTGCAACACCCTCAATATAGCAGGCATTGGAGGATGCAAAAAAATAAATCCAGAAAAGCTTCGCGCGGCTAACAGAAACTTTGACACGATGCACATAGTGATATATAGTTTCTGAGTGGATCATACTATCCACACCTAGTATGGTTAATCTTATGATTGCGATCCCGAGGCCCCATGTATCTGAAAGCCATAGATAGGAGAGTAGCCCATCGCTTAACCCGCCAGTGTCCATCTAGTAGATGGTCCGTGCGAAACACCAGAATCAAGACTACGCGTATAGCCTATATAGATTTGATGAATACATTACTATCAACCATGCCTTTTAATCGTACTTCCAATAATGCAGATCTTGTTCAACTGACTTAATATAACGTTTAACTGAATCGGGTTGCTAAAAACCCACCACCAGAGCCGTGGCCGTTGCCTAATTTTGCACCTTTTTAGAGGCCTCTGCAAGCGCCAAGGACTCATTTTAGGTGTAAAAATATATCAGATTCCGTTCTGCAGAAAGGACGAGTGTCGGCTACCTCATATTAAGCGACTCGACTCTAAGGAATAAGCTATATAGATTATTTTATATGACATTTAGTGGATCAACCAGTCTCATTCCTGAGCACAGCAATTTGATCCTATTGAAATGATTGGCCAAATTCTTATCGATAACAGATGGATCCAACGTGGCGGGTTAGGGGATAGTCATTGCAGGGCCAAATTCAGAGCAGGGCGTGACAAGCGGGCCGGAGATAATTTTTGCGAGGCTGGCACGTACAAAATTGCCAAGGCAATCAACGCGAACGCGTCCCCTGTCGGGTCTTTCGTCAAGAGGTCGCGATCCCAGCTCTCCACTCTCCCTCTTTCCATATTCCACCCTCCCTAACAACCACTCGCCAATTGCCTTCCTTCCTTAGCAGATATGGCCCGAGGAATTGAAGGCAATGAGCTATCAACACCACGACCATCTGCTTCGAAAAAACAGGCTCCTAGCTCGCAGTCCAAGAAGAATCAGAAATCCATTCTTGGATTCTTTCAAAAAAAGTCTGACGCTGGTTCAAGTCCTATTACTAAATCCTCCCCACCGGCGGCTTCCCCAGCAAGCACGATTCGAGCTCCCATTAGCAAGAAGATCTCGGCCGGTTATGATTCCAGTGCGGCATTGACGCCAGCTCCAAGCAGCGATGCTCCTGAGCCGTCTAGCCCAGTGTATAGCGAGAGTGACGATGGAAAAGGGAAGAATAAGGAGAATGGTCTGCTATCACCTGTAACGCCTGCAGGCGTAGGAGCTGATAGTGTTTTGTTAGAGGTAGCAGGTGTTTCTATGAGCAGCCCTATCAGAAAGGTAGATATCCCATTATCCAGATACGTTAACAAAAAGCTTAATCTACTCACCTTTCATACAGGGTAAGAAGGCTGTAAATTACGCTGAGTCCGATGACGACGATGTTTTCCACCCAATCTCCTCCAACGCTACTGGCAGGAGAGCGTCCAAACGAAGAAAAGTGAGCCTAGAGGATTCAGATGACGAATTTGGCTTCGATGCTGCCACGGAGGATGCTATGCTAGAGGGTGGTACGTATCACTACCCTACCTCTTCCTAAGCTTTCTTATTTGACGTGGTCCTCATTCACAATAACTTGCTCTTGCACTGGAAGTATGAGAGATGTATTGACTGTTTTACCTATGGCAACTCTATCACTTGATACCTGATGACATTTCTAATGCTCCACTAGATATGGACGATTTTATCGTGCCAGATGACTCCGATGAAGAGGCAATTGTACCACAGAAACGAAGACGCCAACCGGAGCCACAACCACGAAAGAAGTCAATTCAGCTGCCCACTCGACCGCCTCCAGCTGATGATGAAGATGAAGATGATGAGATGCCTACTGTCTCAACGGCACAGCAATGGACTTACGACCCGGAGAATCTTGAACCCCTTAAACCTCGCTCAACGGCTGTTCCTCAGAAGAAGACAAAAGCAGACAAGGGAAAGCAGAAGGCTCACGTCACTGAACCTGACCAGCGATATCCATGGCTAGCTAACATTCTTGACGCGGATCGAAATCCCCCTGGCCACCCGGATTACGATCCCCGTACAATTTATATTCCGCCGTTGGCTTGGAACAAATTCTCGCCTTTCGAGAAACAGTATTGGGAGATCAAACAGAAGTTTTGGGACACTATTGTATTCTTCAAAAAGGGCAAATTCTATGAGTTGTACGAGAACGACGCTACTATTGGTCATCAACTTTTCGACCTCAAGCTCACCGACAGAGTCAACATGCGGATGGTTGGTGTTCCCGAGGCTTCGTTGGATCAATGGGCAAATCAATTCGTGGCTAAGGGATTCAAGATCGCCAGGGTCGATCAGATGGAGTCTGCTTTGGCAAAAGAAATGCGCGAGAGAGACGGCAAGAAGCCTGGCAAGCCACAGAAAGAGGAAAAGATTATAAGACGAGAACTTGCTGCTGTTCTTACCGCAGGTACTTTGGTGGATGGTGGTATGCTTCAAGATGACATGTCAACATTCTGCGTTGCGATCAAGGAGATCGAGCAGGACAATCTTCCCACTTTCGGCATTGCGTTTGTTGACACCGCTACTGCCCAATTCCATCTCTGTCAATTTGTTGATGATATTGATATGACAAAATTCGAGACATTTGTAGCACAGACTCGGCCCGGAGAGCTGCTCCTGGAGAAGTCCTGCATATCTGCAAAGGCATTGCGCATCCTCAAAAATAACACAAGCCCAACAACGCTTTGGAATTATCTGAAGCCGGCAAAGGAGTTCTGGTCGGCAGACATCACCTGCCGGGAGATTGATGCAAGCGACTACTTTGTATCCCCAGATCGGGACAATATTGAAGCCTGGCCGTCAGTGCTGAGAGAAGCGCGAGACAAGGAGCTAGTCATGTCTGCATTTGGTGCTCTATTGCAATATCTGAGAATGGTGAGTAATGCGGTCTTCCCTATAACTCAGGGCATTGATACTAACTCAGTTAGCTGAAAATCGAGCGAGATCTCGTCACTTTAGGTAATTTCTCCTGGTACGATCCCATTAGGAAGGCTACTAGTTTAGTTCTCGATGGTCAGAGCCTGATAAATCTTGAGGTGAGAGTCTCAACTTTGTCGAACCAATTTTATGAGTACTAACTAAATATAGATATTTGCGAACACCTTTGACGGCACTACTAATGGCACCTTGTTCTCTATGCTGAATAGGTGTATCACACCCTTCGGGAAAAGGATGCTTCGGCAGTGGGTGTGCCACCCATTGGCTGAGTCGACCAAAATCAACGCTCGCCTAGATGCTGTTGATACTCTAAACGCCGATACTACGGTAACTGAGCGCTTTACTTCATCCCTTGGCAAACTGCCAGATTTGGAACGACTCATCTCTCGTGTTCACGCTGGCCGCTGCAAAGCTCAGGATTTCCTCAAAGTCCTAGAGGGATTCGAACAGATTGAATATACTATGAGCATTCTTAGCGAATTCGGTGCTGGAGATGGTGTTATCGGGCAACTTATCTCGTCCATGCCCGATTTATCTGGGTGTCTGAACAAGTGGAAATCTGCATTTGACCGTGAAAAGGCTAAGCAGGAGGGGATCCTTGTCCCCGAGCCGGGAGTCGAGGAAGATTTCGACAACAGCCAGGAAAACATCAACGAGTGTCTTGCTGGGCTCGACAAGCTCTTGAAGAAAGCAAGGCGTGAGCTGAACTCTACGGCGATTGTATTCCGGGATAACGGCAAGGAAATATATCAACTCGAAGTACCAGCCAAAGTGAAGAATGTCCCAAAGAACTGGGACCAAATGTCTGCTACGGCAAAGGTTAAGCGCTACTACAGCCCTGAGCTTCGCAAACTAGTACGTGCGCTTCAAGAAGTACAAGAGACACACGGTCAAATTGTTCGCGAAGTCGCGGGGAGATTTTATGCCCGGTTTGATGAGGATTATGCCACCTGGCTAGCTGCCATCAAGATCATCGCACAGCTGGACTGTCTCATCAGCCTAGCCAGAGCATCTGCTTCACTTGGTGAACCAAGCTGCAGACCTGTTTTCGTTAAGGATAACAGAACCGTCATAGAGTTTGAGGAATTGCGCCACCCGTGCATGTTGACAAGTGTGACGGACTTTATTCCAAATGACATTAAATTGGGTGGCAACGCTCCGAACATCGACTTGCTCACCGGCGCCAACGCTGCTGGCAAATCGACAATATTGCGGATGGTATGTCTTTCTAAATTTCCTCTGTACTTTATAGCCCTCTATACCGACCAAACACAACTGATTCTTCTTAGACTTGTATCGCGGTTATCCTAGCCCAAATTGGCTGCTACCTCCCTGCTACCTCAGCCCGCCTCACACCCATTGATCGCATTATGTCACGTCTAGGAGCCAACGACAATATCTTCGCTGCTCAATCGACCTTCTTTGTCGAGCTCTCTGAAACCCAGAAAATTCTCTCAGAAGCAACGCCTCGCTCCCTCGTCATACTCGACGAGCTTGGCCGCGGAACATCCTCCTATGATGGCGTGGCTGTTGCACAGGCTGTTCTGCACGATATAGCTAGTCGTGTCGGGTGCGTTGGCTTCTTTGCCACTCATTATAGAAGCTTAGCGAGGGAGTTTGAAGCCCATCCTGAGATTGCGGCCAAACGGATGCGGATAAGAGTGGATGAGGAGAATCGTAACGTGACGTTTCTGTATAAATTAGAGGACGGAGTTGCGGAAGGCAGTTTCGGCATGCATTGCGCCGCTATGTGCGGGATTCCGAAGAAGGTCATTCAGAGTGCGGAGTCAGCGGCGAAAGAGTGGGAACACACGAGTAGATTGGGCGAGAGGATGGAGGTGGAGAGAGGCGAAGGGAGATGTTATGTACCGCTAGGTGTTCAGAGCGATATTGCGTGGGTGCTTAGGGAGGGGCTAGAGGGATTCGGGACGAGAAGCTTGGAGGTTTTGATGAAGGCGATCGAGGCGTTGTAGGGACTGACGTGGAAAGATTTTGAAGAGCGCAGATTTGTAACAAGGTGATTTATGCCAAAGCACGTGACAGCATATAGTCCTCGCGCTAGTTTCTTCGATGTAAGTTCTCTAGATTCTTACTCCTGGGCTTTTAGTGTATAAGCGGACCGGGTGGCGCTGGAGGTGTCTATGTTTTCGCATATTCTTCGAGTGCCCGTAAAGTGGGGCTTCGGTGTCAGATAATTATAAAAGGCATCTTGGTCTTACGATATGTCCCCCCTTGACTTGATTCAATGCTACAGATACTTGTGTCACTTCATTATAACGTTTATCGTAAACTGGTCACGCCTCAAGCCTAAACAGGTGTGCAGTTAAGCAGGACCAACAATGCGTTCGGTCGTGATTGATAGTTGGGATTTTGAGGTAGAGCTATGGGTCTTCAGACCTACAAACTAGTTGAGATTCCGAGATCGAAGCGCAGAGAACTCCAATCCAATGTACATTGCTCTCCTGAATTTGTGAAAAAGGTGTTTCATGTCCGAGAATGACCGCCAGAGAAAGACAAACATCCCAAAAAGTGCTATGCCTAATAATACGCTTGCACGCCTCAGGAAGAAGCACAGCGAATCCAAGCACGTAGCAAGTCGTAAAAACTATTCGTGTGAGACAATGGGAATACTCCAGTCAGATCTCGTGCTAGTGCGTGACGTATTTGGTGTCGTAATTTTCGGAGGCGCTGGACAAGAAATCGGTTCCTTCTTCGTCCTTGATCATATTAAGAACTTCGTCATCATCTTCCGGTCCAGTGGTGGGAGTAGGAGCGGGAGCGGCAGCGGCCTTAGGTTTGCGGGAACGCTTGATTGGGGACTCATCATCACCTTTGGTGGCCGTCTTACGCTTGCGAGGGGTACTTGACGGAGTGCCACCTGGAGTCTTGGCTGATGCTGTACCATCTCCAGCGGCAGCTTTCATCTTACGCTTCAGTTTGCCGAGAGTGACTTTGGCGGAACCCACAGTGTACCCTGCAAGGGGTGCGAGTTTTTCATAGTCGATCTACCCAAGTCAGTTATATCACATAGAGATGGAATAACCGATGGGCTTTAGAGGATGTGACGAAGGATTTGGTAGAACTTCTGACGTACCTTAGGTTCAGTGTCAAAGCACTGCCAGGCGTAAGCAAGCAGCTTCATCTCATGCTCAGAGAAGGTCAAACTAGCTGAGTTTGGGGTGGAAGTTGCCATGTTGAGTGGTGATAGCAAATTTGACTTTGAACAGTGATGCAATAGATGGGATTGATATGAGTGGAAGTCGTGGAGTGGGGTGGAAGTTGAAAGATGAGAACGGAGGAATCGGGTCGAAGGCGGAAGTAAAGACGCAATTTAAGCAAAATTCACCCAATACTAGGATTGCGGGCAAAGTGACGGTGAATCGACATCTTACATAAAGGAGATGATAAAAGAAGCGGAAGCAAGTCTTCTTGTGCGCTTGCTATTCATCCACAGACCAAAAAATTCACTTTACGTCCATATGACCAGATGAATTTATCTCACTGAATGTAAAGCATCTTCCGCAATAAGTATCATCAGATGTTTTTGAAGGACAAGCATTTAGAGGCAAGACTGCTGCGGATCTAATAGATTAGGAACTGTCCGGAAACCACAACCAAGTCTTAATGAAAAATGGAAGTGGAGTTGATGAGCGATTCTAGAGTATCTCCCACTGTCTATCCATGAATGCTCGCAGAAGGCGGAATTTGCCTCTAAAGTAGCCATGACCCGCGGGCAATATCTAGTTGCGCACCCTACTCTATCTGGCCGTGCATGATTACACTAGTTGGGGTGATTTCCAAGTAGGGAAACATAAATTAAGAATCCACACATCTGCTAGGTGTGTTCTGTGTTGATTCGACGCCATTACTCCAGCGCCGTCATTCCAGTATAACTGTAGCTTCTCAAATTATATGTCAGCATCAAAGTAATCATATCCTCAGGGCACTAAATTGAGCAATACCAATGCATGTTCTCATGTGCTTTGTTCAATATGTATCATATACGCTTAATCTCTTTCCCGCGCATCTCAGGTCTTTCGACCTCCCATTCGTCCCTTAGCACTGCATATAATGAGTCCCCGACAATCACCGAGAGCCCAAGGCTCCAGACGAGAGTAATGGCATAGAAAAAGTTTGCGTTGCCAGATCCTGCATAGATCCAGAGATAATAGAATGCCGGACCGAGGAATGAGGCATAGAGGAGGGTAGACGCCGCTAGAAAGCTGTATCGCATTACTAGACATGGATTAACCAGAGATTTCACCACACTGCCTGATTAATCGACGCTCATGGTGCTGAGGAAACAGAGTCCATGGAAAGGTTACTTACGAGGAAATATATGCCTGTAGAGAGGTACAAGCGCCAGGTACAACGCGCTATCCGCAATGCTAGGATACGGCTGGAAAATAGCGAATATTCCCAGTAAAGAGGAGACAACGAACAAGGGTTGTCGTCGTAGGCGGAAGCTGAGTCCGCTTACGTATGATGCCATATGTAGCCAGAACACGCCGAGAAAGAACTCGCGGAAAGAGTCAAACATCTCAATGAAAAAGTACCACCATAGACCCACATTGGGCGTCAAGTCTGGTAGCAGAAGTCGAACGCCATATGTTGCGGCAAGAAATTCCCAAGAGCCAGTGAGAAGCGCGGAGAGGTATAAAAGAAGAGCGAGAGCAACTGCTAATCCAAAGATGTGGGAGATAGAAAAGGTGAGGGGGCTCGGTGTTCCTTTTGACTTAGTGACTCGGACGTCATAGCAAAGGAGAAGAAGGGGCGGGAAGAGTAGTATAGGATGGAGAGAGAGGTAGGAGGCGAAGGAGAGAGCAAGGATGAACGTTATACTGGCGCCTTGAGCGGCTTTAGCGATCGAGGTGAGCAGGAAGAAATTAGTGAGCGCGGAGGTAGGCCGGGCAATGCAAGTTGCAATTGTGAATGGATTGAAGAGAAAGCTATTGGGTATTAGCCACCGAATTCTAAGCTCCTGGCCGCTTAATTCTTCACCTTGCTCCAACTGCTATGGTATTCCACCGCAAGTCTTTCCGTGAAGAAGTGAAGAGTCTTGAAGAGACAGACTGGCCGGTCTCGGCTATTTGCATTAAGGCATTGGCCCCAAGGAGATCGACTAGTGTATACAACAGGTTTGTTGCGAACGGATGCGACGAGGAATTCGGGAGCAAGGAGAACAGCGGCAGGAGTAATGGTGCCTAAAGATATGAGGCCTTGCACTGTATGTTTAATATGGTGGGGTGGTACCTGATGGAAAATTCCGCCGTCATAGGGAGAGACATTGTGGGTGTAAAGGAAGAGACCCTCTTGTACTAAATGCCATGGCATGTGGCTAGTAAGTCACTCTACCTTGGAGCATTGATTTGGCTGCTACATACACCTCTTGAAGCTTGTGACAGGGGTGGATATCTCAACGCGACCTGTAAGGAGATTCGGCAAGGATGGAAAAGCAGTGAATAACAGTAACCGTACTGCTGCTGCTGCACTAAAAAGAAGGGCCTTCTGTTTATCAACAGCCATAATGAGCGGCTACCCAAGAAGGATGTCCATGGATGCTGAAATGGGTATGGCGCGGGTCCAAAAAGCGAACGCAATGTATCCCAACTTTTCGGCTTTGGTGTTTCGCGACTTGATAATGCCAAGATTCGGCTCGGGAAATCCCCAGCCTAATTTGAAAGCGTTTGTGCCGCTGCAGCAACTTTTTTTTGTCCCGCATATAGCTGAGAGCTGGTGCGTTCTCCGCTGATTGTGAACCTCACGACAATAGCTGACCTTTGATATACCTAGACAGCTCGTTCTTGACGAAATGGCTCGAATCAAAAAGAAAGGTACCACTCCAATTCCTTCTTTACACTAGCAATTTCTGACCATACCTAGGTACCTCTGGACAGGCGAAAAATTTCATAACCAGAAGTCGAGCTGTGCGCAAACTGCAGATATCCCTTCCGGACTTTCGGCGATTATGTATATTCAAGGGTAGATTAGAAAGAATCCGTTATTTGTTTCTGCCCGCTAACTATCGTTATTACAGGAATATACCCTCGCGAACCGCGCAACAAGAAGAAAGTTTCAAAGAGCGCCACATCCTCCACAACCTTCTACTACACCAAGGATATACAGTATCTTCTCCACGAACCTTTACTGAACAAATTCCGAGAACATAAAACATTAGCAAAGAAGATTGGACGAGCTCTCGGACGGGGTGAAGTCGGAGATGCGTCCCGGTTAGAGAAGACACAGAAGCCCAAGATAACTCTTGATCATATTATAAAGGAGCGGTATCCCACCTTTGTAGATGCCCTACGCGACCTCGATGATGCGTTGTCCATGTTGTTTCTCTTCGCCAACCTGCCTTCTACTACCGCAGTACCACCGAAGACAATCGCTCTCTGCCAACGACTGTGTCTTGAATTCGAACACTATCTCATTATTTCTCACTCTCTCCGAAAATCATTTCTCTCAATAAAAGGAATTTATTACCAGGCGACAATCCAAGGTCAAGACATTCTCTGGCTAGTACCCTATAAATTTGTACAAAGAATAACAGGGGATATCGATTTCCGGATAATGGGAACTTTCGTGGAATTTTACACCACTCTTCTTGGCTTCGTGAACTTCAGATTGTACACCTCGGTTGGGTTGGTGTATCCCCCTAGGTTCAACGCTAGCAGCGATGAGCGAGGGGGCGAGCTGGGGGCCTTTACTTTGGAAGGGAAAGGTGTGGGGCCATCGCAGCAGACGCTAGAAGATACTCCAATGACAAATGGTGGCAACGCCTCAGAAAACAAATCCGCCGCAGCACAAGCAGAGGCGGATAAAGTTGCTGCCCTTCCAGCTCCAGAGATGGAGAATGAAGAGTCGACAGCTTTGGTTGAAAGAAATGAAGATCAAGTCACGGAAGCTATCGATATATTTGAAGTTACCGCACAGGACGCAGACGTCCTTCTTCAGCCTCAAGCGAGCAGCATAGAAACGTCCACCCTTTTTGCACCATTTACGTTCTATCTTTCGCGTGAGACGCCGCGACAGCCTCTAGAATTCCTTCTCAAAGCTTTTGGCTGCAAACGGGTAGGCTGGGATGGTGTGCTTGGTGATGGGGCATTCACTGCGAATGAATCCGACCCGGCTATTACGCATCAAATCGTGGACCGCCCGCCACTCCCACAGGCGTCTCTGCCTGCCCTTCCGGAGACAACCGCCTCGGAAGTTGCAGGGAATGGCACCGAACCTAAGCCAATAGCGTTATGGCCGCGAGCAACTATTCCAGGCCGGATTTATATACAGCCGCAATGGGTCTGGGACTGCGTCAACCAAGGAAAATTACTCAGACCCGACATGTACGCTCCAGGAGCAACATTGCCACCCCATCTCAGCCCATGGGTTAAGCCGAAGAAGGGGCAATACGATCCAAGCATGCCACTAGCTGAGCAAGAGCGGGAAGGCGAGGCGGAAGAATACGAAGACGAAGATTTAGAGGAGGCTGAGGGTAATATCAACGGCGAGGCTGAAATGGCCTCCTTTAAGAGAAATGGTACGAAGAGCACTAACGATGTCCTTCTTGACCGCGATGACGAGGTCGAAGCGGGAGAGGGTATGAATGTGGCGGACAAAGACTCCGAGTCCGATGAAGAAGAAGAAGAAGAAGAGGCCCCTGGCGAGGAGTGGGATGGAATATCTTCAGATGCTGCATCGGATATTGATGAATCGGAAGCTGCCCGCCTTCAGCATCAGCGCGAACTTGAAGCCGAAGCCGCGGGTGGACCTGTGGAAGCGCTCAATGGTCACAGAGCCCCTAAGAGTAAAAGCGCAGAGGCAAGGAAGAAGGCTGCCAGGAAGCGCAGAGAGGAAGAGGAGGAGAAAGAGAGGCTCAAGATGATGCTACCGCAACGGAAACGTAAGTTGCTTGACAGGATCGAGTATTCGACTGAGAAGAAAAACAAAGAAGCCGAATTGCTCAGGAAGAAGAGGAGAAAAATTGAAAACACAAAAGCGGGAGGTAAGGTAGTGGGATAACGCCGCATTTTTGAGGTTTCAGAGCCAACCAGCTTTGGTGATCAACTATATTACGGAGTTGAGGCGATGAGGAATGGTTTGACCTGTGCGAGGTTTGATGGGAACGTGTGTGTTAGTTCCTATATGGCTCCTTTGAGCTTTCTCTGAGGTGTGTTATGTATTATTCTATCGTGCGACTCACTAAACCGTCTTCGCATTTGAGACAAGATGTCTCAGCTCTTCTGAGCATGTCAGTTCTTCTAACACAGGCTCGGTTGTCTACCTAAACTTTCCTTAACCAAGAAAAAACGCTCTACAAATCCGACTGCTACTAGTGATTCCTATGACCAGCATAGATAATAAAAGTGGTTTAGGACAATTTATGAAGAGCGCAGGGTCTTTGTTGGGTGGCTGCAACATCATTCAGGAAGTTGAGCGGATGGATTTCTAGCCATGGACCTTTCCGTTTATACCAATATTTGTATCTCTAACCTAAACTACTACACATCGGATTCTAAGTTTGAACAAATCAGTTTGGATGGGAGCTCTGCATTGCTGTAGTGGAGACGCAGAGAGGTCGTACTCGGGTGACGGCGGACGATCCAATCAGAAGTAACAATAGGTTCTACCCAACTCGACCCGATCTGACTCCAAGGATCGTGGCGAACATCTCTCAGCTACATCCTAACTTGTACCACGATGTCCTTATCCTACGAAATCCGCCTGCTCTGCATCCACCTCAATACCACTCAAGCACCAAGACCTCCGCCTCCGCTTGGCTAATCGTCCCTCTTGCCAAGAATAAGGCGTTTTGTTTACGAGGTCTGCAAGTTTAGCCACTATCGAAAAGGTCCTAGCGAATGCAGAAGTAAGAGGCAAATTACGCCTTCCGACTCTCATTTGCTAGCCAAGCTCTGACCTTTACACAAAGGATCACAAGACTTTAACTCCCTCCTCTGTTGTTGACATGAAGAAATCGAGAAGTAGTATAGTCAGTCCGTAAATCCTCGTATCAGTCAAGCTGCCTGGCATCCCATGATACTCATAGCTTGGCATTTCCTATTTCAAGACGACACTCGGATGATTCAGCCAGGAGCGAAGCTCGGAGATGCAGGACGATACATCTATATATAGCAGGAGTAATACGATATGTCGTATAAAGAACAGATATAAAAGATCTTCTGATTTTTATACTCACTGCACGTTTGCAACTCTCGCTCCATCTCCTTAAACATTAGTCTCTCGTTTCTGGGAAATCCCATACAAATCTTCAACTTACTGAGCAAAATGAGATATATCTACGTTCTCGCAAGCCTTACGGCGCTTGTCTATGCCTCCCCTGCCGAGAAGCGCGCCGCACCTATTGGATGCTCAACTTGCAATCCTCTTCCAGAGTTGAACCATTGCGACATCACGACTTCATGCATCTACAACTGGGGCCACCAAGGCCCAGGCGGCCCCAACTACTGTGCATGCCGTGCAGGATACAAGGCTAACCCGTTGGAAGTTGGCCAAGACCCAGCAGCTCAATGGCGTCTACCGTGGGTTAGTCAGGAGGGGAGGGTCTTTGTTCGGCCTGGGGTTAAGTGTGACACTCTCTGCGACAACTACCAGCTGGGGAAGGATGGATGTCAGGAGGTTTGGTTGAACAATAATCCACAATGCATGTAGTTGAGAAGAGTAACGGAAGTAAGTGTAAGAGCAGTCCCAACCGACCGAATTAACTTCTGACGAAATCCTGAAATAGCATGTTATCTTCTCTAATTACTTCGGAAGCACCGAAACGCGGTAAAATGAATTTTAGCAAATGTTTTTGCAGAAAAGGTGGTAATATGAAGACACTTGAATAGCGAGCAATTGAAAGTTCAATGATGGGGAGCCTGTGTTATGATATCTTCTAGTTTCATGCTCTGAATTGTGACGAGTCCTCGCACATTGTGTACTTGTGCACTGTCGTGATATAGTTAAGTTAAATATAATGCAGTGAATCTTGTTTCTAGTAACGACAACGAGCACCAGGGTATCAATGCAATCCCTCGTCCAATCGCAAAACTAAACATTCAGCTAGAGGCTGCCGCATAACCCATTTCCTGGAAACGAGTTCGTTTTGGAAAGCCCAGGAACCACGAAACAAACGGGTATTTCTTGCTCCTTAGTGCAGGACTATAACAGTTCTACATTTTTTGTCCACAGTGATAAGGCTTCTTGGACTCATGCAAGCTGTGCCCACTCGGGTGGTTCAGGATGCTCCATCTCGCCCATTTGCCCATTCGTCATAGGACGAGCACGCCATTCGCCATGCTCTCGCCATCTCTGTTCCTTTAGAGCCGCGATTTTTTCAAAAATTCCCAGCCCATGCGGTTTGCTATTTCCTATATCTCCTTTGCCGTTGTAGAACCTCCATTAAGATACGGTATAACAATTCCGTTGCGACTGCGGTTCCACTTTGTGCGTTGAACACCTTCGAGAGCCAAAGGGAGCCGGAGGATGTGGTGGTTACTGGGGAAGCTGAATGGTAGAGGATGAGTGATTGTGATGCCATGCTGACTAGTTAGATGAGATTAACAGTAAGAAAAGGCTGGGCCCCTTGGCACGAGAATTGAAAATGCAATCATGACTGAGAATAGGTTAATTGAAGGAGTATATCGTCTAGAGAAGGAATTTGAACCTCAAACCCATACCAACAAAAGGGCGAGGTAATGTACTCTCCGATGAGAGAGGAATGAGCTACGTTTGCTCATCTAGATACGGCCATGGATGCGAACTGGTGTTAGAGAACGCGAGCAGCGAGGGGCTCGGTGGCAACGATCCTCCGAAGCGCTCTGGACATACTCCATACCATCCTCTCCTTTCTATCCGATGTGCTGAGCACTTCCTCGGTTATGTTCATAAAACAAGTGTGCAGGCTGATTGCAATTCCATGACTTATATCTTTAAATGACAGGCTTGAGGTTCTCGGTGACGATTGCCGTTCTCTTACGCATACCCATTAGAAACTAGACCCGCGCCATTAGAAATGGAATGCAGCGCATTGGCTTGGTATGTTCAACTTCGTTCCGCTCTTCTGCAAGCATAATAATAAATCTTTTCAGAATCTCCATAATACCCTCGTATTAATTCTTGGCATTTTCTTTGTCTTTGCTGATGAATCATCGCCTGCAGGCCCGATCCGCTGTCCATGCGTCAAATGGTCCGGACCCATGCAGGGCTGATCAGGAGGATTTGGGATGATTTTCTTTTCTCCATCCAAGTTTCTTTGCCGAGGCCGTGTGGCTTTTCAAATGCCCCATCTTTTTAACTGCTTACCTGCATTGTCTAGCTGATGACTGATAACGTGGTCAGCTGTAGCCTCATCTTCCAACAGCTGTTCGCCTTCCGGTCACATAGATGCTTTCATCTTCCATGGCCCAGACAATAGCCCTTACTGCAGGTCCATGGCACTTATCTGTGGCTAAGGTCGAATTCAACGGCCAAGCGAGGAATCTCTTAGTACTGGCGCTGACTATTTCATTTATAATATCTTTGTTATATCCTATGGGGACTTCCTGACATCTTCCCGTAGCCTCACTAGCCATTAGACTACGCCGTCAAGCCTCCGCAAGTGGAGTATCGAGAAGATATTCTAACGGAATGACGATCCCCGCTGTTGTGTCACTGCTGGTGTGGACGGAACAACCTGCGAAAGATACCGAAATCATTGCTTCTAAGTGGCAACCTGCGGTATAAGAAGGAGCTTTCCTGCTCTGCAATTGATTCCAGACAGGCTAAGCATTTTGGCCCAAGCAAGAAAGTCCCAATTGCTGTTACACGCCAGTCAACTTGTCAGGATGAAATTCTTATCTGCCTGCGTCTTCGCGGCCTTGGGGCTTACCGCCGTCGTCAGCGCAAATGGTATGCTTGAACACCACGTCCACTCTTACACATTATCTAATTTTTCAATTAGCTGTACCCTGGGAACGCTTGAATAAGAATGATTCAGTAGTGCTGCCCATCTCCATGCTGTCAACGTCGTTAACCGTTCGTTACAGATGCTGCTGATTCTTGATCTTCAAGTTGGTCTCTATCAGCTCGTCCGAGACTTCGATGCTACCCTGTACCGTGACAATATAATAGCTCACGCTGCTCTCGGAAAACTGTTCGACTTGCCAGTCGTCATGACGACCTCCGCTCAACAAGGTACCAAAGAGCGATGTAAAAGCATTGTAGCAGTGCTAATGATTTGTATAGGACCCAATGGCCCCCTGCCCAAAGAGATCCTTGATATGTATCCTGACGCACCACTCATAAAGCGTCAAGGAGAAGTCGACGCATGGGACAATCCCGATTTCCGCGCTGCCATTCAAGCTACTGGAAAGAAGCAGATTATTGTTGCAGGCATCGTAACTGACGTTTGTAAGTGCTGTCACCATTTCCTATTATCATACAACTAAACACGGTATCCAGGCACCGCATTCCTCGCACTCTCCCTCCGTGCCGAAGGCTACAGCGTCTGGGCCAATATTGAGGCTTCAGGCACCACAACGCCCCTAATTCGTGACATCTCGAATGACCGAATGCAGGCTGCAGGCGTGCAAATGGTCTCACTGTTCAGCATCGTATGTGATCTGATGCGTGATTGGAGGAACACGCCGGGAGCAGCTACCGTTTTGCCGTGGTTAGACCAATACATGCCAGTCTATGGTTATCTAGCGAGAGGCCATCTAGCAGCGATTGAAAACGGAACTGTCATTCCTGGGGAAGCAGGGCTGATCTAAGGAATATGTTCGGCATGATTTCCCTTGCAAAACAAATGAAAGGAGCAGAAGCACATGTTTACTAGGAGATATCCAAGTAGGCGAGACTTGGTGATATGAGGGGGCGGATTCTCTAGTCTCAATGATGAAAATATTTACAGTTAGGAACATTTGATTAACTCGATATATTGGATATATACATGTCAATGCAATTACTCAGTATCTACAACACTGCTTCTGCTTATGTTGAACGACCTACACGTGACATGGGTATTCAAGAGGGTCCACCCAATCAGTCAATCTCATATGCACCATAACTTCACGTTATGGAATGCCCAACCAATTTATAAAGGTATAAGTCAGCAGACCAGTTCCTCACACAACCCTGATGGTCCACCAACTACCTACTTAGATTTCTCAGCGATGACCACGGCCACATCCGTGATCTTCCCCCCATTGAACCCACCCAAGTCATACGGACAACTGCTGATAGCCACAACAGCATCATCCAAAGCCTCAAACTCAACATAATCTCCAGGCCTGCTGCATCCCAGCCCACCTTTCAAACTGTAGTTTGGCGTGTTCTGAAAGATGTTGAATGGGTCTGCAATCTCCAAATAACTCCGCATGCCCCATCTTTCCATAGCCTCCGCAATATTCCCAGCGCAAGATCTATGCCCCTTCAACCCTTCCTTTTCGTATAACTCCGGGAAGCAGGACATGAAAGTCATGTCGTGAACCTTGACCGTGTCTGCGGTGAGGCGGAGGAGGGGTCTGTCGCGATTCGTCCAAAGGCACTCGCCCACCGCGGGTGTTACGCCGGAAAGGTGGAAGCGTGTGTATGCCATCGAGACTTTCTCGGTTAGGGTGAAGACGGGAGAGGTATGAGCCCAAGCCATGAAATCGACAACTTGTTCCCCGTGGATGTCAATGATGCGGAAGCGGGTGCCCTTGCTGACGCGGAAGGAGTAGCCATGGGCGGCGCGGACTATGTGCGTCGTGGATGCAGAAGGGCCAAATGGGTCAGGGGAAATTGTGGGATTGACGATAGAGTTCTCACTGAAAGTAAAAGATGGTTCATCGGTGGTTATGATGGGGACGCGCATCGTTGTATTCGGATGAGGCAATTGTGGGCAGCGGGGTTGGTTCTATACGTACGGCGCAATAGCAGTAAAGACTGTGGAAATCCTTCTATGCTACATTTTGGCGGTGATACGGGCGTTTGACGTCGCCGAAACTATCAAGAAAAGTGCGGGTCGACATTCCTATATAGGCGAAGTAGAGTTGGAGGAGGCTGCCACGCGCCAGCCACAGCGTTCAGGAGGCCTCAACTCCACCGGCATCAAACCCGCATTCTCCCAATACGCTACCAAGCCAATCGAAAATCAACAAATCTACGTACACCCACTAACTTCAGCCCTCCAGATGTGATAATTTCCAATCCAGAAGAGCCTTAGTTGAAAATGATGGTACTCTTTAAATCTTCGATACGAGGAGATATCCTTAACAAATTTCTTTTATACTTTTGCACGCCATATACCGTTGATGGAATAAGAGCTACATGTAAATATCACCGAATGTATCCACTCAATCAATCAAGGACTGCTTTATCCGTCCGAAGTCTTCCTTTAATTACGTGATGGTAGCTTTGCAGAGAAGAGGCAGCTTTGGGAATTACCTGCTTAAAACGTATTTACTTCACGCTCCACAAATTCGTTGAAAGCCCTTACAGCCAGGATGCAATTCAAAACACCCCCCTGAAGCTCCGTGGCTTTGCCCTCAGTTACTGGTAGTGGCATGTGCAAGCTCAATGTGGCAGTTATAAGATGGGAACGCTGGCTCTAGCCATTCGACAATGTAGTCGCGGCTATGCCGGTGGGTCCCGAGACGAAAAAGAGCTCAACCGCTGTCCCAAAACAAACCCTAACACCGACGACTACAAATACCATTCATACAACAATAATAATGACACCTCAGACCTCTGCTAAAACAGTCTAGAAGACGACTCCTCAGACAACCCCTAAGACGACTACTCAGACGACTCATCAGACGAGTTCCAAGACGACTGCCAAGCCGACATCACCGACAGCCCCAAAGACAACACTGAATAAATGCACCACTACAGCCAAAAACTATAAATTGAAGGCCTTCCACCACCGCCCATCCTACATTTCCACTCCTTCGTGGAGATATGAACCCAAAAGTCTTTAATGCTTTCAAATCTGCCGTTATGAACGCAGCGAAGGCCATCGTAACACCCCATTCAAGAACTGTGATAACTGACTACCCCGCCTTTTTGGATCAGCTGACTCTCAATGCGACATCAACAGAAAAATTAACGCTGATGAAGCAGCCCAAATCGCAAACGACATCTTTACCGGCCTTCACAAGGATGCTCATTCGTTACTAATGCTAGCATATCAACTCGAAAGCAACACGTGTGCCATCACTGATGCTCTTACCGAGAAGAATGTTGATGACACAAGCAAATGACTGGCGCAAGACGTCAAGGATGAAGTACAAATAATCGTTTCGTTTACTAAAACAATTATTGATCTTGTTAAGGCGATTAAAGGTGCTACGTAGGGTCTTTCCTGTCTATTAGCAAGATTTATGACTTCTTTTGTCCTACCTTCGTCATGGGTTTCGAATACTACTGATCATGGTCGTAGTCTCATCCCAATTTACCAAAGCCGAAAAGGACGCTGTGGTTGCTGCCCTTGAAGCAGTTACCGTTGCTGCCAACTTAGCATATAAGCCTATCAAGGCTTTCGATGACTTTGTAGGTACTTCGGGAGCTTCAGCTTTCTATAGTGCGGAAAATGGTCTAGAAAGTGCTCTTGATGGGTTTTTGAAGGCTGCAGGGGACGCCAAGTTTTAGATCGGGAATCTGGCATGCGCAAGGTACTTACGTCTAGAACCTGAAAATTGTGCTAGGCTCCCTAGAAAGAGAAGAAATTCGAAAACTACATGAACCTAACGAAGGACACGCAAAAAAGTGGCTTAACCGCATATATCATAGTTTGCAGGGCCGTTATAATGAAATAAATGTAGCATCAAAATCCAAGAACATCAACCGAAATCCCTCTTTTCCAATAAGCTAAATGAGGCATCTATAAATCTACGGATATTGCGTTAACATGCACAAATATTTTACTTTGCTAAGAGATAGTCGCCCCCAACAATTGTCTTATAAACTCCATACACTCCACTCAATGGCCACGTGCTCAGCACTACAGTCAAATCTCTTTAATACGATACCGTTTGTTCGGCCAAGCGTATCGTAATACCAAGGGTATCGTTGTATTACATACTTGTATGTAAAATGCACCAAAATCAAAATTAAGTAATGATATTATATATCTACGTCCGTGAAGTCATAATTGAGCGATCGGCTACACTAAAATACATCGCGATCGACTGCTGCTTGGTGTTTTGAGGTCGTCGGCCTTGAATTTGACGCTCGTGCCTTGATAGAGTCGTAACTACGTCTCTATCAGAATCGCTTTACTGCTCCTTATAAAGACGAAGCTTTTATAAGGCCATAAGGGCCTCATTAAGCTTAATTTAAGGTTGCTTAACAACTTCCTTATCTGTTTCCGCATCGCGATTGGGCCCTATGTAGAGCTCTGCTACGTACTTAATAAGATCCTCTAACGAATCTTCTACTTCCTTACCTGGTAGCTTAATAAAATTCTGAATATTTATTACGGCGCGAATCCTTCCTACTATAAGTAGCTGTTCTGCTATTTGCTGCATCTTATTAACCACAGGAGGATCTAGATAATCTTAAGGGCGAGGCCATGGGCCTATACGAGAGCTAAGCAATATAGATTTAATAAAGCAATTCTTAATTGTCTGTAGTGTAACTTCCTTCTAAGCTTTAATTAACCATTAAATTGCCTATAAGACGTGTATCTGCTTAATTGGGTCCTTACCTTAAAGCAAGAGCTCCACCATAAATCGTAGCTAGTATTGCCGGTAGAGCAGCTTAAAGTTTGCGATTATCCCTTAATTAAGAGGCTGATATACTAAAGTGTAATTAGGAGGAAGGAACTCCACGTGCGTATTCTTAAGAGAGCTATTCTTAAGAAGTGTTCGAACAGCTGCTTTGTGGGCGCTGAAGCCGTTAATTAAGAGCAGTATCTTTCTACCATGCATCCTTTTATTAAACCAGGTGAGCCACTTAAGCATAATCACTGTTGTTATCTAGGCCTTCTTATTATGCCTCCATATAATATTTAGTGAGGCCATATTAATGCGATTGGCCGTAAGGTAACGTGGCTTTAGTAACGAGCCAATTATAAGGAGAGGAAGCTTATCTAAGCCATCTGCATTAGAGCAATTGCCTAGAGAGATTTGTGCCTTCTACTTCTTCGTTCCTGATTAAGCCTTAATAGCTAATGTAGTATCCGGTATAGCCTTCTAAAATAGCCCTGTCTCATCTATATTGTAAACATCCTTTAATAGATAAGGCGCGATAATTACTCGAAGCTCTACCATACGATCCTCTGCTCCCTTTATATTAACTAAGGCAGCCTTACCGTACTGCTTCCTCTTGCGAATACCGTTGCGGGATTTAAAGCCTTCTAACCAGCCAAGCGACTACTTTGGCTTAATTGTTACCGCTAATATAGGTATTCGTTGCCATAATTAAGTAGCGGCAGCACGTATAAGGTCGCCGGTAATAGGAATGCGAGAGTTCTGCAGACGTTGGTGCCACTCAAAGAGAGCCTCCTCTAAAAGAGGATGTTCAGCAGCTCTCTTTCGCTCTCTCGTGGCCTACCCGCGTTGCAATTTAACTCAATCAAGGTGTTAGAATTTATCGCTTAGTACAGGGTCGGCGAGGTTCAGTGTCGCCCCCCCCGTGCGCGCAGCAGCGATGGTATCTAATTTCGCTTAAGCTTCGCCTAAATTAGTATGTAGAGCTAGCAGAATTAGATGTAGTGGCTGCTAGGAGGAGGGCCTCCTTGCACTTGAAGCTATTCGCAATCTCTCTTCCTTACCAATATTATAATCTCTCTTCCTTACCAATATTATAATCTCTCTTCCTTACCAATATTATAATCTTTGTTCTAGATCATAGTGTAACTCTCGTTATCGCCTCCGTCGAATATGGCGCCCCATATGCGCGAATAGCAACACGTCTTTCTGGAAATCCTTATTAACGCCAGTGCCACTAATTAATAGTGTTATGTTTAAGCCAAGTGCTCTCACAGAGCTGTTTAACGAATTTAACGGAAACTAGAGAGGTATGGAAGGACGAGGCTTAGTCGTATACACTTCGGCCTAAGGAGGACGCTAAGCCCTTAGATAATTGTTATATTACTTTATTAACTTAATAAGGCACCGAATCTATATCTGGATGAGATGGCTTAGTATATATATAATAGTTTTAGAGTTATAGTAAGCTAATAGACGATTACCACAGAGTTAAGAGTTATTGGCTAGAGTAGGAAGCTAGTAAGCTATATTCTAAATATATAGATAAGGAAATAACTTACTTATATATAAGGCTCGTCGCGTCGCTTTAGAGCGGAGTTAGGAGAACCGCAATTAATACTAGGCTAATATCTTATAGTTTACTATTAAGTAGCTTATCTTTATAGACGAATCTAGTGCTAATTTAAAAACGGGTATACAAAAATTGGCTTAGGCGCCGGTAGGCATAACGCCAATCCTATATACTCCATATAATCGCGGCAAGCAGCGGCTTAATATTCTACCTGCGTATACTGTTAACGGTGTACTACTGTTGTTAGTATATAGCGGCTTAATAAACGCGGAAGGATATAATTACTAGATTAAATACTACTTCCTATCTTACTATAATCTTTATCTAGCTCTAAGGTTAGTAGTTGTTATAGATAATGTAAGCTTCCACCACTTAAGACGGATTAAGTCTCTTTTTACTAAGTGTGGTATAGTGCTTGTCTATCTGCCTATATATTCGCCTAATCTAAATCTAATTAAGGAGTTCTTTGGTGAGCTAAAGGAGTATATTTAACAATATTTTAGATTATAGAGGAGTAAGCTAGAGCTCTAGGGCAATAAGTTTAAAGACTTCTTATAGTAGTATATAGATACTATAGGTAGAAGGAGTAATAACGCTAGAGCCTACTTTAGCTATAGTGGGTATATATAAGGAAGAATTAACAAAAGAGTTAGTAAGTCGTTAGATTAAACCTTATAATCCTTATATTACGGACGCTTAAGTACAATGTTATAACTACTTGGAGAAGAGACAGAAGAAGCTAGTTGGTTAATATAAGCACGGTCTAGAATGGAGCTAGTGGAGCTATATGACGAGGAATGGTAACCGAGGTCATATGACGTAATCTATATAATCTGTAGGATCTATATAATCCGTGACAGAGCAGATAGAGTATACGTATATTACATATAAGAAGGATTTTATAGGAGTACGGTTGTGTATTTAAGGACCCTTAGTCCCTACCTAGATAGTTCCTTTCTTGTAGTAATTCTTAGAATACAATTAGAGTTAATCTGTTAGGTAACTACTCCACCAGTTATTATTACGTTGTTAACTTTAATTTGCATTACCTATATACCTAGCCCATTAATAAGCCTACCGTAGTACTTGCTACAAGGTTCCGTTATACAATCACTACCTAGTTACGGTATTAAATATAGAAAGTTAAACAATATGCCACTAAAAGCAGCCACTATAACGCTATTGACAGCGGCAACTACTTTAGGGTTAGGGGGTAATACTAGTATAGCGGACACTAACTCATAATAACCTATGACGGTAGGATAGTTATAAGAAATAGTTAACTAGTTAATAGAGAATAATGTAGTACTTAAAAATAGGATTAACGGGATAGGTGTAGTAAAGGTTAAGTTACTATTAATTAAAAGATTCTTAGGAGAAAGATTAAAGCTTAAAGGATTCCTTATGTAAATGCACTTTAAGGTCGCGTAAGAGGGAGTAAAGCTGGTAATACCTATAGATTAAATAGCGTACGCAGGGCTATTCTTGATAGGAAGAGCACTTAAATAGTTTAAGCCTTACCTTATAGAAATATAAGTAAACGGAATAACAACTATAAACTAAGAGGTACGGTTTATATTTTTAAGCTAGAACGGATTTGTAAAATAATTTACGCAAATATTTGGGGACCCGGAGGTAGTAACTACGGTAAAAAAAAAACTCTAAGATATTACGTAACGAACCTTAGCAATTAAGTACAAAACGTAGTTTTAAATATTAGTAATATAAGTTAAGTAGAATAATAAGGCGCTTATAGCATAGTATAAGTAGGGACTTAAGGCTAAAGTCTAGAATGTAATTATCCTAATAGAAGATGCGGATACCTTAAGGGAACTAATAGATTAAGTAATAAAGATTAATAATAGGATCTACTAAAGGGAATAGACTAAGAGAGGTTAGGATAGAGTTCTATAGTTATATAAGGCGCAGAGTACGCAATAACCTAAGCTAAGTTAGAAACTATAGTATAGCGTAAAGCTAATAGACCTAAGTGGTACTAAAGAAGCCTATAAGAGATAGAGTAAGAAACTATAAAAACCTAAAGGTTAAGGATCTAGTGATTATAGGATTAAGGAGCAGAGGCTAAACCAGGGATTTTAGCAGTAGAAGACGTTTAGGTAGACTCTATAGCAAAGTTAATGGTTTAAGGATAGAGCTTATATAAATTGCGGGAAATAGGGTTATTTCGTAAGGGATTATAAAGATGGTTAGAATTACTATATAATAAAGGGAACTAGACTAATAGTAGACGATATATATATATAAAGGGATAATAGTATACTATAAGGAACAAAGGAATGTTTAATTAGAAGTTTCGCGTTTTATTATAATAACGCATGCTAAATTTATAAAGACGCTAAGTATAGTGTAAGCTATTAGCTATAGGAGCTAAAATCTACATAATATAGAGGAACTAATAAACCAGTTCGCAGATTGGATATTAAGGACGATAAAGGTAATAAAGGCGAAACATTTTATAATAATAAGGTAATAGAGGCGGTTTACTGGGAACACGTAGCTATTAAAGATATTACACTAGAGGTAGAGGATAATTCCACTATAAAATAGGGAATATTAGTAGGGATTAAGACCCTACTAGACATAATATCTATCGCTTTATAAGACGTAAGAGAAGTAGGATAGTAAACCACTTCGGCACTTAATAAAGGTAAAAGGCTAAAGGCTTAAGATTCTTAAGACAAGATAAGAGATAACTAAGATTCTTAAAGTGAGATAAGGTATACCTAAGGACCTATAATAAACAAAAACCGATAGAGCAGGGCAGTAGCTTAGTTTAAAGAGATATAAATAAGCTTGGGACAGAATTTCCTACAGGTATAAGACTCTTAAGACGAGATAAGTGAGATTTAAGATTCTTAAGAAGAGATAAGAACACTAAGTAAGCCTAATTAGACTAAGGCTGGAGCTAAGCTTAAGTTAGAAGTAAGCTTAGAATTAAAGGATCTAAGAGGTTAAGAATTTGGGGTATAAATTAGGACACCTATAGACAAAAGGTAAGGAGCTTCTTTATAGATTAGAGAATTTATAATATAAATAGCAACTAGACTAGGAGATAGACATATAGACCTAGAGGACTTACTAGTGGAATATAGTGTTTATATTAGGTGAAACCTAAGTAGATAGTTATATAGCCGCAAGGTACGGGCGACCCTAGGGCAACCCAGGGGTGACTCGCCCGTAAGGCACGTGCTCTACACGTGCCTAGGGAAAACCCTTCCTACCTCACATATAGACTCCTCCTTTTCCCTTAAGGATTCGTCTCTGTCTATACAATATACCTATTGTTTTATTATTGGACTCCCTATCTACATTCTTACCTTACATTCGAATCCTTACTAATCCCCTTAGGAGGATAGCCGGTTCAATTTTCCTACAATGCCTCCGAAAAGAAAACCGACGCCTATACCCGACGGTAATACGCTGGCGATGCGATCGCAGAACGCCTTAGGATTTAGTGCAGACGAAACCGCTAAAAGCATACTAGCAGAATCTAAGCCACCTTCTAAACCTTAAAACGATTAGACATCTACGAACGCTAAAGACTAGTTCGACTTATATACCTGGGCTTAATAGGAGCTTAGTAAGGTTACTAGCGTCCTACCTAATACTACTAACATAAAGGAGCTAGACGAGCTGGCTAAGAAAATAGCCAACTTACGGAGTATTATTAATTTAATAAAGCCCTCCTGTTACCTCTCTAGTAAAGAGTATAAGTTATATAGCGAACGCATACGCCGATTAAATCTTAACGCCCTAGTTAAGAAGTCACTACCCGATATTGGCGGTACTACTTAACAGCATTTCGACCGGTGGATTGCCGCAGTTAAGAACCAATTTAAGGTTAATAACGCTAACTATGACTGTAAGCGACGCACGCGCTAGGCCATTGAAGGTCTTATAAAAGAGAAGATAATTACCTAACTGGTTTATTGCCGGTTAGGCACTAAGGATAAGGGTCCTTTACTATAGGATGAATTTAAGACTATAGTCCAAGACCAGATTAGGAACCCCATAGTAAGACGCTTTAATAACGCTATAATATACTATACGGCTATTATAAAGAAGAACTAGAGGTTTAACATCTTCCTAGCCCGTATATATAGCTTAAAGGACCTCTTCTTATATACCCCTTTTATTAATCCTAAGCAATAGGTAGACTTTTAGTTCTTATGCCTCCCAGCCCACCTATAAGCAGAGCTCTTCCGCTAGAACTTCGCCCAATAGGTAAAAACCGCTAAAGACCTCTTTAACGAAATCCGCCGTGTAAAGTAATTACTTAATACTATAAAGCTCGCGGAAGATTGCGTAAGTGGCAGCGGTAAATTATCGCATATGAAGCGCGGTCGCAGCATAGGCTCCGTAGAGTTAGGCTTAGGGAACAGAACCTAAAAAGGGCGACGCTTTTCTAAGTAAACTCCCGGGGAGACTACCTAAAAGCTAGATAGCTTAGGGGACCCCTTGGACGCTAGTGCTATATAGGCGAGTTAAAGAACTGCAGGCGGCTACTATAAAAAATACTGGAAGCAGGCTAATAAGGAGAAGTTAGCTCGGGCTTTAGAAAACCTAAAGCCCTAGTAGTGCATCTCTCTTAACTACAACTAGGGCCTAATATAGAGGGAGAGAAGAAACGCATTATGGTACACGTCGCGATAGATATACCCTAGGGCGAAGTCCGCCTATATGCTTTATATAATAATAGGTGCTAAATTAACCTTATTAATTAAGATATTGTCCGTAGGTTTAACCTACCTATACGCTATACGCTACGTTCACGTAAACCTATTATATGTTTCCTTAATAGTAACCAGATAATAATCTAGGATGCTTATAATCTGATAGTTACTACTAGCGACTTCTAGGATACCTCTCGCACTATTAGCCCGCAGACCTTTTAGGGCGGCTTATTTAATAGTTATAATATAGTTCTTAGATAGAATTAGCTCGCGGAAGCAGATCTATTAATTAGCTTCCGTTTTAGACAGTTTATCTAAGGTACTTCGGACCCTAGATACCTCTAGATAGTTACCCTTAACGCTCTCTTAGCAGACATTAAGGCTAGCGAAATAGTCTATTTACTATAGCCAGAAGACTCCTTTTTTACGCCGGTTATAAACATAATAGAGGACCTGTCGTTACTAGCAGCGAGTACCCGTATAGACCCTCCGGACGTAGAGATACCGGTCGTAAATATAGTAGAGGACCTGCCGTTACTAGCAGCGAGTACCCGTGGAGACCCTCTAGTGCCGGCGCAGATCACCTATATGTAAGGGGGAGGTAATCAAAACCCCGAAACTATTAAGTATACTATAGCAGAGCTATATACACTCTCTGTGCGAGTACACCTATAAAACGCATGTCGGCTGCACCCTTCTCTTTACTAGCTCCCAGAAGCACACTACTACGTAATAGTTGCTTCGACCTCTATAGCCTCTGGCCTACTAGAGGTATATAAGGAGGAAATTAATATCTTTTCTAATAAGCTAGTAAGCATACTACCGTAGAACTCTAAGTATAACCATGCAATTAACTTAGAAGAAGGCAAGACGCTACTATAAATGCCCCTCTATAACCTCTTATAGAAAGAGTTGTAGATCTTATAAGAGTACCTAGACAGTGCTCTTAAAAAGGGCTAAATTAGGCCTAGTAAGTCGCCTACTAGAGCGCCTATCCTCTTCGTGCTAAAAGTAAACGGTATAATACGGCTATATGTTGACTATAGACGCCTAAACAAGATTATAATTAAAAATCAGTACCCCCTACCGCTGGTCAGCGAGCTCTTTAATAGGCTTAGCTATGCGAAGATATTTATAAAGCTAAATCTTTGTAATGCGTACTATAGGATTCGCATTAAAAAGGGAGATAAATAGAAGACCGTATTTAAAACACGCTACGGTCACTTTAAGTACCTAGTAATGCCCTTTAGTTTTATTAACGCCCCTATAACTTTCCAAAGCTATATTTATAAAGCTCTAAGAACCCTAGTAGATACTATCTACGTGGTTTATCTAGATAATATTCTTATCTACTTAAATAACGAGGATAAGTATGTTAAGTATATTAAGTAGGTACTACAATAGCTCCGCGCTTGGGGCCTATACGCCAAACTATTAAAATATATCTTTTATACTAAGAACGTTAAGTTCCTAGGCTTTATTATCACCCCTAGGGGTATTATAATAGACCCTAACCGCGTAAAAGCTATTAAGGGATAGCCTAAGCCTAAGTCCTATAGGGACATTTAGGTCTTCCTTAGCTTTGCCAACTTTTATAGGCGATTTATCTAGAACTACTCGGATACCGTATACCCCCTACACGTATATCTTGCATAGGCATATCGCAACCCAACGTTAAATAGGGAGAAGAAGAAGAAACGCAAGTTAAAAGGGCCTACTAAATAGTATTAACCTTAGTCCTAGCCTAATGACGCGTAGTAGGCATTCCGTAAGCTACGCGCTGCGTTTATATAGGCTCCTCTACTTTAACACTTTAACCCTAATCTACCCCTAATGGTAATTACTGACGCTTCTAATTATGCCTATAGCGGTATACTTCTATAGCCTTTAGGGTAGAGAGATTAACTCCACTAGCACCCAATCGCTTATTGTAGTTAGAAGCTTACTAGCCTAGAAGTATAGTATAATACATATAATAAAGAACTACTCGCTATAGTGTAATGCTTTAAGACGTGGCGCTATTACCTTAAATACGCCGCGTATATAACGCGCGTGCTCTATAATTATAATAATCTTAGGTACTTTATAACCACTAAAAGCTTATCTACTTACTAGGCCCGGTACGCTAAAGAACTGGCTAAGTTTAATTTTAAGATTAAATATAAGCCAGGCAAGATAAATCCTATTAACGTACTATCCTAGCGCCCGGATTATACTAAAGGCTTTAAAAATAGCAGTAAGAGGACAATCCTTAATGCTATACTGCCTATATTATAGCAAAAGTTGCGGGTTATAGGCCTTGTGGGTGGCCCTAGTGCTATTACACTAAACTAGTGAGTAGCATGCGTGTAGTATATAAGCGACCCTCGCAAACTTGGCGCCGGCGGACTAGAGCGTCCTACTATTCTCTCTAAGACCACTCCGACTAACCTAATAGCGCTTAACCCTAGGGAAGACCCCTTGGCCTAGGCTACGGTCCCCTATAACAACCTAGTAAGTCACCTACGTATTATATATTACTTCGCTAGCACCAACTTTACGCAGAGTCTCGTGCTACGGTAAGAAGTAGTAGTAGCTGCTTTAGCCAAAACGGCGTTTACGGAACAACCCCCTAAGTTACTAGTTAATTTTATTTATAGAGTATAAAAAAGGGACGCCTTTACACGCTTTATATATAATTAGTTAACCTAGGAATAAGTTCCTACCAGTAATAAGGACTATACCCTTAATAATTAAGGACTCCTAAGGTAAAATAATAAGGTCTAGGTGCTAAATTATATACTATTATAACAGGAGATCCTTAAGCGGAATTATAACAATCCTATAGGCGGCCACTATAGTTTTAACTATACTTTTAAGGTAATCGCGCGAAAGTATGCTTAGAACGGCCTTACCTAGGACCTTTATAAATACCTAAATAATTATAATACCTGCTAACGCTCTAAATCGCGCCGCTATAAACCCTATAGTAAGCTGCAGCCTCTCTAGGCCCCTACCCAAGCCTAGCGGTATTATTTACTTAACTTTATTACGGATCTCCTAGAGTCTAAAACTCCTAATGGCGTAGAGTATAACTCCGTCCTTATCCTTATAGACTATTTTATAAAGCTAGTACGCTACTATCTAGTGCGTAAGACAATTAATACTACGCAACTCGTAGAACTCTTATTTAGAGTCTTTATATAAATAGGGCCTCTAAATAATATCGTCTCTAATAGGGGTAGTGTATTTATAAGCGAGTACTAGAGCACTATATGCTACTATCTCCGCGTTTAACGTAAACTTAGTACTGCATTTTACCCGCAGATAGATAATTAGACGGAGCGCCAGAACTAGGAGCTTAAGGTATACTTATATATATTCACGAACTGGGAACAGTCTAATTAGGCCTCCCTACTTAAAGAAGTAGCCTTTACCTATAACTCTAAGGTCTATACTATAACGAAGCGTTCCCCTATTAAGCTCGCCTATAGCTAGCTACTAAACGTCCTGGACGGAGTCCTGGACGGCGTTTAGGACGCCCAGTAAGGTAGGGAGGGGTCTAAGTTAACAAATATTAAACTTGTAGAGATATATCTATAACGCCTGCGCCTTACACGTAAGGTAGCGACGGCGTTAATAATATACGCCTAATAGCTTTAGGCAAAATACTATAATCGTTACTACCTGGCCAAGTATTTCGCCGTTAGTAAATAAGTCCTGCTCTTCTCTAAGAATATCCACACAAAACGTCCCTATAAAAAGCTTAACCATAAGTTTATGGGACCGTTTTAGATCCTAAAGCGCGTAGGGTAGCAAGTATATAAGCTAAAGCTCCCACCTACTATAGTATGGCTCCACTCAGTCTTTTATATCTCCTTACTAGAGCCTTACAGGTCACGCCCTAGGTTTTAACCCCCGGCAGTGGAAGAGCTTAAGGAAGGCAGCTGGGAAGTAGAAGAAATCGTCGCCTACTAGGATTATACTAGATAACCGCAGTACCTCATTAAATAGCTAGAATGGCTAAATAAGTACAATAAATGGAAATATGAGACAGAACTTAAGAATTATTAATAACTATTAGATAAGTACCGTAAGCGGGATACCCTAGCCTTATAGCCGAAGCGCAGGTAAAAAGTAAGCGCCGCTGTTAAAATATAACCTATATTAAAGCGGAATAGAGGACGTCTAAAGGGATTAAAGAATAAGTAACGATTGCTGTGACTCGCAGGCGAGGCCACGGCGTATACCAGCAACGAAACTTAATTTAGAAAGCACCCTTTCTAGACCTAGTCCGTCACTCTATGCTAGCTAAGCAGATTGTTTATATATTAGAGAATAGGCCCGTTTATAACCAGGGTCCATTTAACCGGGGTCTACGACCTACTAGTGACCCGCTAGTAATAACCTATACCGATAACTTATACTATTCCACGTATATACTACGCAGACAATATATAAGGCTAAAATATGGGTTAGCGGCGGGTCTAATGGGCATATAGCCTTACCGTCCTAATCTGGCTGCATATAAATAACCTATAACCTACCCACAAAGTATATACGGCGCTACGCCGGTATAGCGTAAGGCCAAAGCAGGGTCAGCGGCGGATTTAATAGGTATACAGCCTTACCATCCACGAATCTGGCTATATGCGAATAACCTACGACCTACCCGCAAGGTACCAGCGACCTGCCTATATAAACGAACTCTGGAATATTTCTGGTCTACCGAATTTAGGCGACGGTATTAAGCTCCACTAGCTCTACCTATTAAATAGACCAATTAGGATTTTCTATACCGGGCATGCAAAATTGCTACTAGCTCGGTTAAATGCGGTGGAGTCTTGGCAAGGCAAATCTAACCAATTAGATAACTTTAACCGCCGGTTAAAGTTCCTTAACATCTTCGCGCCGCGCACGTGTACCACCCGTCTCTCTATACGCAAAATTAAGACGCTCTTTCCCCTCCAAATTTTTTCCTTACTAAGGTTTTTTATAGGGTTTTATTAAGGCTTAAGCATATAAAGGATCGGGGACGACCCTTTTTAAAGGGGGGGGCATTATTAGGTAAAACCTAAGTAAATAGTTATATAGCTGTAAGGTACGGGCGACCCTAAAGCAACCCAGGGGTAACTCGCCCGTAAGGCACGTGCTCTGCACGTGCCTAGGGAAAACCCTTCCTACCTCGCACACAGACTCCTCCTTTTCCCTTAAGGATTCGTCTCTGTCTATACAATATACCTATTATTCTATCATTGGACTCCCTATCC
>Ga0307515_10003132_pt1 | contig 34962 bp, 36 predicted proteins | sample 17_EM_MG_FD_194513 | JGI IMG/M metagenome (GOLD analysis project Ga0307515, IMG submission 194513) | Populus trichocarpa ectomycorrhiza microbial communities from riparian zone in the Pacific Northwest, United States - 17_EM | ecosystem: Host-associated > Plants > Roots > Unclassified | place...
TGTGGAAGGAAATAGCATTATGAACTTGGTACACCGATTGACCACTTTGCCAGTAGGTTGACCCATACACCAAATCTTCCCATTGGCCAATAGGTTAACCTGTATACCAAAAGATCGACCGCTTGGCCAATCGGTTGACCTGTTGGCCAACGGGAAAATTTGGCGTATGGGTCGGAACAGATATACCCGAGATTAGGATTTTCATATTTTAGGAGTGTAGTCAAAAAATTGGAGTTCAGATGAGAGTCATGTCCATCATGAATCGGAATTATCGGTTCACCCTTAGAACTACACTCATTAGTAGTATCATGCGGTCATTCTAGTAGTTCTCACTGTACTTTTCAAAGTTATGTTCAACCTGTTCCAAGCTAAGTTCTCTACACTAATAAAAATGTCCTTACACGACGCACAGCCCATAGCAAGCGATTTTTCGGGCAGTATTCCATAGGGTATTTTGCGCGTGGGTATTATGAAGTCCTATGGACTGTAGACGATATCGATTGCATAAGATGGCTATGGAGCGTGGGCGCACGGGGAAATGTGAAAATGCCTGTGGAGTCGCGATAATTTATACAATAGAACTGCGCTGGATGCTATGCACTGCGTTGGATACTGTCTTCCATTTTCCCCCACGCGCACTCGACTCCATGTTCCTGGGTGTACTCAACTCTAGCTGGAAGAGGAGAATGTTAAGGTCCCTTCCTTGGTCTTGCGTCCGATTGACTTGAAAATGACGCCCATAGTTCTGTATCCCAATGTCTCTCTTGAATTTTGTCCATCAGCAGAAAGGCGAGAAAGAACCCCAGTCTCTTCCATAGATCCCAGTACGTGTCAGTAGATATCTTTCCCATCCACTAGCTGAAATCACATTTCCTTTCTTGTGAGAACGTAGACGGGAAGGTATTGTAGTCCACAAGGCAGAATATCCTGGTTGTGAGAAGATCATTGGCACCACGGTACAAAAACTCCCAGGATTTTAGTCAAGTCTCGTGTGATACAGTGTCGCATAATTGAGCCCGCCCTTTGCGGGAACAGATTAGTGTACTCCGAAACTAGTATGATGCATCGAGGAGGTCTTTGGTCCGGATTGAGGTAAGAATACAACTCTTGAGACCTTGAGTGAGTTGTCCAAAGAAGCCGTTGAAGCAGTTTAGATTATTCATAGCTACGCCTAGGTCAGTTCGACTGCTGTCAAGAAGCCCTGGTATCTGGGTGACTTATTGGGGTGAAAGCATGTTCGCTAATGAGACGAGATTTCTGCGGCTTTCCCAAGTTCGTGTCGTATGATTTGAAGTAAGAGGATGTGAAGACTCGAGATATAGACGGTTGTGTCAGGCGTTGCGGGGTTAATATAACTTCCCCCAGCTTACGACCGGGTATTTAGGGTATTTCTAAGTATATATTGTGGTGAGGGAGTTAGTGCTGTTTGAGTCTGTTGCCTCGGGTTAGTGGTTGTTCTTCCTTCTGGCCTTGTTGCTGTTGGAGAATATTTATGTAAGAGCAGCGAAGAAACGTGAAGACAATGGCAGTGGAGTGGGATATATACTTTTGTAAGGCCTCTATACTTGTAATCTAAGACACAAGTGGCAGATCTGAGTAGCTTAAATAGAGGATGTCCTCTCTCTAGTGCTGATTTCGCCGAGGAACGAGATGGAAACCTTGGATTTGGTTCCTAGGTAAACGAGTAATTGTAAGCGTTGTATTGTAGTAGTATATGCGTTGCTCTCGTACTTTATAGGGGAAGGAGTGGAGGGGAGGGGAGTACTCTCGGAGCGTGGTACACAAGCGGGGGTATCCACCTATTTCTTGGTCTCTGCGACGGAGTCGGGTGATTACTGTGAGTGACTCGCATACGTTCTTCTCCACCGGAAAGGACCGTCTTCGAGGATTCATGACTTCATGTTGCGACCGCAATCTCGAAGGCCCACTGCACCACGGCTCCGGAGCCGCAGATTGTTGCTCGCGAGCACCAGCATAGATTGAGGCAAAGGCAGTGATTGCGGTGAATTTCGAGCAATGCGAGGGTTTTTTTAAACACACCAAATACCCAAAGCCGCAACAAAACCATCTTACGGTATAGCGACTCGCTATAGTATTGTCGGTGCCTTAATGGCGATCAAGATCCTTCATATATTGACGGCCGTGTGGGCGTCGATTCAAAGCTTAACAGATCGCAGTTCCTCCGGTCATCGACAGAAAACCCCACAAACCTAGCGATTAACGCTCAGGTTTGGTTATGACATCAGTTAATGTGCGTATAGTTTAAAGAAAACTCTAATCATCACGGTTCACGATGCTATCACACGTTCGAGTGATTGGTAATGATGCTATCTCACAAGAGGGAGAATTTAAAGCTTGTCTAAAATTGTGGGGTCCCACCGCTAATGACGTAGGGCGTGGATTCAGTCTGTATACTCAACCTCAACCTTGCAAAGCTAGGGCATCCACTCGTTTCCGGTTCTTGCATTTATCGTGATGGCATCCGAAGATAAGATCTCTATAGCATCAGCTACTGCTGCCCCTTCTACTCCATCCTCATCTCCTCCTTCTTTAACAATGAGCATTCTATTTTGTGAGCAGCAGATGGTTGGCTATGCCTGTTTGCAGGGGCAACAGCGGATCCTTCCAAGACCCTTAAGGTCAGCCCTACAGCATCAGAGGCCAAGATGTCGGGAAGTTGGATATGAGCCTAGAATTAAAACCAACAACACATACTACGCACTCTCGCCTGCTTGTCCGAACGACGACATCCTCGCCAGTCCCGCTCCCGCGCCCACTCGTTTCTCCATCTCACACCGCCGTCCCAGGTACACTTGGCATCTCGCCACTACTTCGGCGGGTCGTCTCAAACCCATACCTGGTACCTGTCTACATTGTCATACCTGGTACCTATCCACATTATCAACAAATTCAACTTTACCCACTACCACTCCGCCAACCCCCACTTCCTTCCTAACGACAACACCGACAACATGCCCACCTTCATCCCCATCAAACACGGCTGCCGTCGCTTCCATCCAACCCGCATCCCCGATCCCTCGGGCCCAAAGCAGAAGAAAGACAACCGAGACAGACCCGCTTATCCCGTTACCGACGACTACGGCCTCGTCGACCTGGAGTCGTTCCAGGCCACCCACGACCCCGTCCTCGACACACCCCCCACATTGCAGATGCGAGCATCGTGGAGTCCCTCGCCGTCCGAGGAAGCGCTGCTCGTACAGCAGCAGACAGCGTTGAAGCACAAGACCCACGACGGCTGTGGATTCCCTGCTGCTGCTACCCCTCCTAACGTCGACATCAAGCGTGCCGTTTCTTCCCCGACCGAGCCAACTCCCTGCAACCATAACGGTGCTTCTGGTTCACAAGCCACCACATCCGAAGGTGACGATGCAACCGGTTGCAAGAAACGCGTTGAGTGTAGCGGATGTGCTGCCCTGCTTCAGGGTTCCACCGCATTCGCTTGTATCTTCCCCACCTGCGAGGTGCTCGTGTGCCATCCGTGTGCCACGTTGCTGACCAAGCACTACGACGATGGCGGGGTGTACGGTGACATCAACGAGCTGAAGCGCAAGCTCGCCATGCCGGGCACTCCCTCGGACGAAGAGGAGGAAGCCGTCAAGCCGCGTCCTAAGAAGATCACCGCCTTCGGTGCAGAGTGGATGCGCAAGATGAGGGAGCACAATCGGGAGAAGCAGGAGTTTGCGAACCGCTGGGGAAGGAGCTTGGATTGAATCTCCATCAGCCTTCTCATTCATGAATAACGGCTGTTTTTTTCTGGCGGGGCTTAGAAGGTTGCTTCCAAGGCGTTTCTGGATAGATTTTTTTTTTCCATTTTCCTTTTAGCGTTCCCTCCTTGCAATTAGTATTCCTTCTTGCGACCAGCGTTCCTTCGCCATCAGTGTTCTGCTTCATTGGAGCTGGGGTTTGCCTTACATGTCTTGTCTTTTGTCTTTGTCGTTTCGTTTCCTTTTGGTTACGACTATAATGTTGGAAGGGTTGTGCAAGATAGGATGGGAAAAACGATTAGGTGCTGATGGTGAAAAAGTTTGTGGAGGAACAAACGCACGAGGGTTGTGGTTGGAGGCTGTGGTTGGGGGGGCGGGGGGTAGGGGTGCGTGGTTTTTTTACCATTGGGAGATTCGAATGCATATACCTCTACTGCGTGGCTTAGCGTTGTTTTCTGACAAAATAATTTCTAGAACCCCCGTGTATTCTTGACTAGTTTTCTTCTTCCGTTTGATTTGTAAAACTATGGGAAAAAAAGGGCGTTTGAGAGTTCGCTGGCTGGCTGGCGAATAGGTACAATGGCGACATCAATTGATCACGCCCTCTCACTCTCGCCGCCAAAACACAACACCATTCTAAGTGAAGCTTTTTCATTCAATACAAATTCATCAGACAGAAAATCATTGGATATCAAACGGAAAATGTGCACAGATAGGAAAAAAAAAGCTCAGATCCAAAACGCCCCGCTAGAAACATAATCGAATAAGCCACCCCGCTTTCTCTACGCATACCGATAAAATGTAACATTCCCAAAATCCGCGGTGGCCACATGACCGCCCATAACAAACGGCTGCTGCTGTACAACGCCCTCCGCATTTCTCCACTCAAAACTCATTTGCGTCCTTAACCGTCGCTCCTGCACCGCCTCCCTCCTCCTCCTCAACCTTTGCAACACATACCCCGCCTCGGCACGGAACTTATCTCTCAACGCCTCCACCTCCGGCCAGCGGATGATCATGCTCGTGAGGATATACACAATCCCATCGATTGCATCGGACGCACGCCCAAGCTCGTTCTCGCCCGGCAGTAGCGTCAACGCGTGGAGTAGGTTCGAGCCTACAAAGTACGTGCGCAGCGCGTCATGGTATGTATATACAAACCCGGAGCTGGGAGAATCTGTCAGAATCGCGCGGAAGGCGATGGAGTAGGAGGCGCTGTGCGTGTAGATCTGCATCATGCTCTCGGGCGTGGAGCGCGGGATTTTGGGGGAGGGTGCTGGGAGGTAGATATGTAGGTAGTGCCATTCTAGGAGCAGCCAGTCGCGGGTGGAAGAGGACATTGTGGTGGGGATCTCGGAGCGCCATTTTTGCAGCAGCTCGGTGTGGCGGGAGATGTATGCTTCTGGGTCTGGGAGGGGGTCGGAACCGGAAAGGTGCAGGGATTGGTACCATTCGGATTGCAGCATGCGGAGCTTGAAGAGGTGGGTTGCCGCGGCCATGGGTGTGGGGGTGTTGATGTCTTTGGGGAGCTCGACAAGGACGGAGTCGTCGGAGAAGGTGAAGGGGCGCTGGAGAACCATTGAGATGGAACGGTCCAGTGAGTAGACGCAATAGAAGACGCGCCGGCGGAGATCCATATCCGCGGACTTGCGTTTGGAGATTTTTAGCGGCTCTTGGTGAAGGCCGATGTCAATCATGATCCGTGATGCCACGCCGATTAGGTACCAGCTGTTGAGATGCGCCGGCTCAAGCATCGAGTATTGTACTAAAAGTAGGGTCGCCTGCACGCCTTTGATCTCGGAGGGAGAGATCACAGTGTCCGCGTGCTCTAATGCTGTCTTGACGAAGCACGCAGCATTGTGTGCGGCAGCTGAGTCCTGAGATTTGGAGAGCGACATGGTTCCCACTGCAAGGACCATGTAGACGCAGAAGATGTCAAAGGGAGAGGCGGCGGATTCATCGCGGTATACGCTCTCGACGGCACCGAAAAAGGAGGACTCATTGAGACATGGGAGAGTGGTGAAGATCTTGTCGAAATAGTGTTGGACGAGGCGTGTTGCGGTGTGGCGTGGTGGGAGGCGCGCGCGGGGTTTGGAGCTTAAGATGCGGGAGACGGAAGAGGCGCGGAGGGCGATGCGGCCAAACGAGATGTCGGGGGCAAAGCCGTAGAAGTCGCGGGTTACCGCGTTTATTGCTCTGTAGAGAGTTAAACTATAGACAACGCGTGAAGGGTGTGTGGGGAATGCCCACAAGTAGCCTAGGTCTGCAACCAAGTCTTCGATCTGGCTGTCGTCTTCAACCTTCTTTTTTCTTGCGCTACGGAGGTCTTCGATAGCTGGCGTCGAGGTGTTGCCACTACCACCGTTACTGTCACCACCATCGCCGTTTCGTGCCGTCGCATCTGGTGCGGCCGACGTCCGCCGAGAATCGAGTGCTGCTAATCGCTTCTCGAGCTTCTCGAGCTTCGATTCTAGGGACGCGACATAGCTCCGCTCTTTCCCCCGCGCAAACTGATCGCTGCCGCCTGTGCATTCACTCACTTTCCCAGCTCGTTCACAGGCGGTGCAAGCGGGGAGCTTGCCATCGCACTGGGCGCGTGTTAGATAGCTGAGCGAGGGGTAAAAATGGAGCGGGAGGGAAGGACCTTGACTTTGGCACTGCGGCAACGCGAACAGGCGGAGACAGGCCGGCTTACCCGTAATAATGGGGCGGTGGTGGATGATGTTTCAGCCATCTTTGAGAGGGTCAACGTGGGAAGAGTAGTGGATGGGAATGGTGCGGTTTGGTGGTGGTGGTGGTGGCGGCGATGCGGGCGGTGTTTATCTCATCTGCATCTCATTCAGTGGGTGGAGAGAGAATAAGCGAGGATGCAAGGCAGCCACAGAAAAATTTGAAAGCTCCGATAGGAGCAGCCCAGCTCTAAACTTCATACATTTTGAATGCCATATTTCGACACTCGATTCCAATTTCAATAAACTGCTGCGGACTAGCAGTGGTCTCCCAGAGAATACCCGATAACTTATCCACGGTCCAGGTACCCCGCCGGTTTCCGCTAATTTCCACCAATACTGCAAGCCTGTCGATAAAGGCTAATGAAAAGACGACATGGACTGATGAGGATCAAGAACAGAAATTTACATTCTTGTTCTTGTATATTGGAGTGGCTGCATTGTGCTTCTGCAATAGCAGTCAGTCTATATCAACGCCAACTACGTACCATTTTCCCCTTAGTTACCGCTAAAGTAGGCCTCTGCACAGACCTCTGGATTGCCTGAGCTTACGGTACAGAAGTAGGAGCCGAATCATTGGTCCTTTTGGCTGTTCCAGCCTCCAGGAACTAGAATAATTACTACCCACAATATCCTTAGCATACAATGTGGCCGGACTTACCTATTGGAACGATGAGCTGCACCCCAATCACAGATACCGATCAAAGGTATCGGTGTAACCCCAAAATTTCATATCCCTGACACTTTGGATTTTCTGGGTCCGCGCCGGCTGAATGCGGGGCAAGCTTGCCTAGTTTGGAAGGAGAGCTGGTGGACTTGTGGAACGTCCGATTAAGAGGCTCTGGAAAGCTCAAGGAAGCACACAAGATGCCGGAATGAAAGGGGACGAGACGTGCCGAGGGTGTTTTGCATGTGGATGTCGCGATTGTACGTAGATCCATACGTTAGCAGTTGAGCAGTACGATGCGCATGCATCCCTACTCTAGATCCCATCCCTTGCTTGGCAGTGCTAACATCACTGACCTCACCTCGCCACTGCCACCAATATTCCTGCACACCGCCCATCCAAATTCTCACTTGCATATAACTTGAAAATACAACCGCCGACAGAAGCCGCTGTGTGTACCGCTTCGAGCGAGCAGCAATATCTGCACAGCTTCCTGCAACTAAGCATGTATCTATCTATTATTGGACACGCAGATTAGAGTTTTGCCCGCTGACCATACCTCGTCGCAGCTCTTTCGCAGATAACGATCCGAGGCTTCTTACCGCTTTTGCCTCGGGCTCTAAATTGTAAACCCAACCATTTCTCATCGCTGACTGGGCGGTGTCGACATTGAACGGCGCCTGCCGTTACAAACGCAAAATCGAGTTCTCGGCGCATTCTTGTCCTACCCAAACGAATCTTGACAGAAACGTGTGAAGCAGAACCAGGGGCGGAAGAAAGCCACTTTCTGAATAGAGACCCTTAGAGCCATCTCGTCAAGCTGACCCAACAACCCTTCTCCGACGCAACGATTGGTCTCCGGTGGTCCAACTGACGGGATTGAAAAGCGGGAGGCGGCGCACGACCACTACCACTAGTATATACTTCATCACTACCACACTTTATCTGCGACCCGCTCCTTTGTATCGCATTCATATACAGGATATTGAGCGCTTACGTCTGTCTGTGTTGATCGAGTTTCCGTTCCTCCGAGGTTACAGTAGGACAGAGACTTGAGAAGCCTCTGACAGCTGGCCTCATCTTGTACCCACCGCGGACATAGGGTTTCTAGAGACGACTTATTGCTGCGCAACGAACATTCTTAGTCGAGAACCCGACGTCCATGAGTTCTCGATGGAAACGACCAAAACCACTGCTGCTCATCGATCCGGAGGTGGAGGAGTCCAAAATGGTCGTAACGGCAACCGGAAGAGTCCAAGTGAGGCTGGAGATAGCAGCGAGACTTCAGGTGCCCCGCGTTTATATCATACATTGACGGCTTGTACTCGGTGCAGGAGCGTAAGGAAGTCTTAATCGCGTGGTGTTTGGGTGTTATCGCTCTTCTAACGCTATCGACAATATAGAGGAAAACGCGATGCGATGCGGGGCTACCCAAGTGTGGCCCATGCGAGCGTAGCGGCACTCAGTGCGAGTTCTTCGATTCAACTAAACAGAAAACGATTCCACGCAACTATGTCGTCCATTTGCAAAACAAAGTTCGCGCTTTGGAGGAGGAGGTAGCAAAGCGAGAGGCGTTGCTCGCCGAAACGGACGAGCCGAATAACGAGGAACTAGTACGCGGGATCGGCGCGGTTAAATTTGGCGATTACGAGCACTATAAGGAGCCCCGTTATGTTGGATCATCGAGCGGTGTTACAGTGACGCGGTTGGTATTGGAATCGGCCAAGAAGGATTTGGCACCATGGGAATTTAAGGATATGACTTATCAACACCGCAAGAATGCAGTACATACCTCACCGGAGCATTATGGAGACATGGCCACGGCCCCAAGATTCGCAGAGCCCAAACTGCCACCGCGGCAATTGGGCGAGACTCTGGTTTCGTTTTTTTGTAAGAAAGGTCAGATATATAACTATCGAGATGTGATGATGATATTGACTGATGAGAATGGAAGCCCTTTATATGCTGCCTGTTTTGCATGAACCAACATTCATGAAAGAAGTTGCCGACGTGTATGATGGTTCTCAGGATCCGTTCAAGACCTTTAAATTGAGGATGGTGCTAGCGATAAGCTTGCAGAAGTATTCCAGGAAGTTTGAGATGGTGGCAGACAGCTACTTCCTAGCGGGACTGCAAGATCTGGAGACGGTAATGGAACCAATGGATCACTCGACTCTCCAATGCCTACTTATCATGGTGCAATATGCACTAGTAAAACCGACACGAATAGCAGTGGGTCTTCAATCGTGAACTGGGATGGGAGCCTTGTCACTAACATATTGCAGGCCTATCATGTCGTTGGTCTTTGCGTACGTCTATGTATCCAGCTCGGATACCACCAAGAGAGGACAATAATGCTCAGCGAGCAACCACTAGACCCGATAACAAAAGACATGAGAAGAAGATTATTTTGGACGCTCGCTTCTATGGAGTAGGTATCCTGCTTATTTTCTCTCGCTATCGACGAACTGACAATCTTCCATAGATACGGTCTTTCCCATGTATTAGGCCGGCCATCAGCTTTCGCAACATCAGACGCTTACGTAGACGTCAAATTTTATGAGCCAGTAGATGATATATACATAACTGCTGGCGGCATATTACCAGCACCTCCATGTGGTAAGAAATTGATATCGATGCATTTCTTTGAAATGAGAAGGCTTCAAGCGGAGGTCCGCCGGACACTGTATCAAAACCCCACAGAAACACCAAAAACAGACCGAGATCCTTGGTTCGTTCAGATGTATGAGAAGTGTAGAAAGTGGAAAGCATCGTGTCCTGCAGACGATGAGGGTAGCGGGCTGAGTGAGACATGGTGAGTCCTTTCGTCCGGCTGTTGATTCCAAATTCTGATGCAACACATAGGTTCCACCATAGGTAATTGGCCAGGTACTCGGTCTCGACAAAAGCTAATCGGTGGCAGATACAACAACATTTTAATTTTTATGTACCGTCCAAGCCCTCAGATCCCTCAGCCTTCACTGGAGGCCACAAAGATGTGTTACAATTGCGCAGCGGAAAACGTCCGGTTGGAGAAACGAATGTACGAAGGGCAGTCGGTCGATTTGACTTGGGTATTTCTACACCAAGTCTATACCGTGACATTAACCATCATCTGGGCAATGTACAACCCCGAAATCCGGAGGCTCAATCCCAAACATGAAGTCGAAGAACTCATTCGTTCCCAAATAGAACTTCTCGTATCATTGTCGGGACTCTGGCCTGGTGCTGAAGCTGCTGCAGACCTCTTTGCTCGACTAGCAGGAGCAGCTCTGAGGAACTACGACTCGGACCTCAGAAATTCGCCTGCCACCACCCACTCGTCGGTCACTCCTCCACCGCAGCAGCGTGTTACGGACCGTCATTCCCCCTATAGCCAACCAGCCACCAGCCCTTACGTACCCTCCTACACACCTTCGGAGGAGGGTAGGTCAGTGAGTGACAGAGCCTCGCCGCCACACGCGGCGTCAGGAATGACGACCTTCACTTCGGTATACGAGCAACCGAACATCCTGGAAACTGCTTTTCCTGCCACAACTACTACCACCTCCCAGACGTCACCGGCTGAACCGAGTTACAGAGACTTCCAGGGAATGATTTTCGACCCTAATTTCATGAACTCGATGTTTGCACCAACCGAGATTCCAGGCTCTGGGATTCCGGATTGGCTCCAACAGTGGGATCCAAGTGTGGAGTTTGGACAGCAGCAGCACCCAGTGCAAGGGGAGAATTATTTGCCGCAGACGGAGGAGGTGTTGAATCAGCAGGCGCAGCATGACGAACTCATGAGAATATTGGAGAGCGAGGCGGTGCAGGGGTTTGGGTTTGGAGAACCGCAGCAGCAGAGGACTGCTTGGGAGTATAGTAGTGAGGTGTTGTTTTAAAGCGTCTGGATTGGGTTGGTTGTTTCTCGTTGGTGTTGGTAGGTCAGTTGAGGCGAATTTGGTGCCTAGGTTCAGTTTTTTTGTGTCTGCTTCGTTTGTGCAGCGGTTATGATGTAGTGGAAAGATTAACGTTGGTGCTTGTGATTGGGTATATGGTGGTCTTAGTGAAAGAGACAGACCTCTCAACCGAACCAACGCCAGCGGTAGTCCTTCGCTCCTTCTCCCGACATAACTCCTCCAGCCAATTTCTTTCCCATTGGCCTCCGACCATACGCCGAACGAACCGCTGCGGCTTTATAAGAGCTTCGTTCAATGAACCGTTCATCCGTTCGTTCGTGCGTGGTGTCGTTCCGACTTCCGTATCGTTTCGCGAATGTGGAGTTTTGACATACAACAGAAGGGTGGAAAGGGGGAGTGCGACCTATATCTCACATTTTCTCTCTCCCTTCGGGACAAACTCACCGAATCAGTGATGGCTTTTTTATTTCTTTAAAGGCCAGAGGGGCCGAACAATTACATAGGGATGAGAATACCAGTCCAGGGCCCAGGTGGGTGGTATGTTTCGGAGTTAGGCGGAGTATCCGGTTCGGTAACGGAGAGGCCGAACCTGTTATAATTCTGGAGGGAAAAACATGCCGCAATTGGGAACAAGCCGCACCCGAAGTACAGTTGCACCTCTCAGTTGCATTGCTTTGATTGCGATCGAAGATTTCAATTAAGTATTTTGTTTTAGCGATTGGTTATTGAATCAGCTGCATAGTAGTGACGGGGAAGGAAAGATGGACTGACCTGGACTAGTCTGGACTGATCTGGTAAAGAAGAAGTATATCGTGATAACGGACCCGGCGACGCCGAAGCGGGTTGCGTATATATAAGGCGATATATGGATTCTATACGCGAATATAATATAGGTAGGTTTCGGGATAGCCGACAAGCTTGCAAGTGGAGTACTGTACAGCAACGCTTGCGAAACTTTTGGCGAAAGGTTACCTACTTTGAAAGAAAGTGCAGTATGCATTGGTATGGAGCAGAGTATGTGCTCAGAGCACGTGTGACGGCATACTGGCTTCGGAACGGATAGTACTATGCAGGTCGGGGACGCCGACGCGGGAGTGCGGGGCTTCTTAACTCGTATGTTTCGTTTCACACAGATACTCTACACAAGTTATTGGGATAACTTCAAGATGTATGCGATTCCATGTAGTGTACATATAAGCGCATCGGTATGACCGATATTTGCTTGCTGTTCAATTGGCTTCTCCCATAACTAATGCACATACATTCCCACAACAGAGTCTAGAAGAACTTGACCCCCATTTCCTCAGCGGACCCAAACACCTTCGCCGCACTGCGCTCAACAAGCACATCCAGGGCCTTCCGAAGCACAGTAGGATCGATTCCATGGAACTCTATTCCCGCCATTAGCCCATTAGTCACACCACACCGCGGATCCTCCATACCTTGATCTCTCGTCAAATCCCCCCACGAGATCTCATATAGTGTGAGCACTGCACCCTTCTGCCCCGTCGCATCAATCTACTCCCATCTCATCAGCCTCCATCTACCCTCCCCTTCTGATTCCCAACACTCACCCACTCCAGAATAGCCCCCGCCCACTCCTCGGGTCGGCGCCAATACACAATCGTCGACGAGCGCTCCTTATCCCCCCACTCCATGGACCCTTCCGTGACCATAGCCTCAAGCACTTCCACCGCGTCCTGCTGCTTCAACCGCCGGTTCAGCGTGGCGTTGTAGAAGAGCTCGGTTTCGAGCGCATCTGAGAGCTGGAGTCGCCATTGCTTGCGCGAGCGGCAGTAGGCGAGGATGAATGAGGACCATGCGGCTCGTTGGGCTGCCCAGGTGGCGGCGTTGGGCTAATGGGGCGTGTTAGATTGGAGAAAGAGAGAGGAAGGGGAGCGTACTTGACGAGTGAAGAAGGGGGGGAAGGAGTAGGGGGGTGGGAATACTGAGGTGGTGCTGGTGGTGGAGGAGGCGGCGGTGGTGGTGCTGCTGGTGGTGGTAGTGGTGGTTGACATGGTGCTGTGGATGAGGGGAGAGGATGCGGTAACGTCATGGGGCTTGGCGGGGAGCTTATTGACACATGGCTAATGTCCTATTCAAGTGATACCTTGTGATTAGAGGCGAGTGGCTTCGTGGGTAAATTTCTTCAGTCAATTAGACTCTTGTAAACTATGGACCAGTATCAAGAGTCCATCCAACTTACAAAACTCTATCTTTGGGATGGGTTCTGTAAGACTCTCTCCAGATAAAATATGCCGCCAACTAAGCATGCAGCGGCTTGTGGTTCACCCGAGCACTAGTTCAAAACCCGACCCCGTAATACGAGCAACTACCGACGCATCAGTTATCGGCCGAGAAGTGTCTTCGAACTTCCCTAACCTTGATATAGAGTGATAGTTCGTGATACGGCACAGGGAGCGTTAGAAGATCGTGTCACACATCCACAACCGGAGTAAATTAGATTAAATAGGTATCGTTCTCTATACTAATCTTTCAGCCGGCTGACAGACTACTTTATACCCTTCCAAATACCCTGCGATCCATTCTTCAGCCACAGCATAGTCAATTCGCGGACATCACTCTGCTTTTCCAATACTCATACCCACCTTGCAGTGCAGACAGCTGTCTATGCAAGCCCAGAGCAGCAGCAAACACGAACGCATAGATTTCGTGATTGCGGCACGTAATATTAGGTCCCCGTTCTATGGTATGAGAGATAAAACAGGAGGTGACCGAGAATGCCAAAAACGGTATCGGGGTTGGATGTAGTTTGTGCGGGTTCTCCTCAAGTATTTTGATTTTCTAATGAAAATAGTCTGCGTCTGTATACGAAACTGCAACCTTGGCAGTCAATTGAAGTGGTGTTTTCTACAGTCAGTGTGGGGTGGTACGGAGGGAGAAGTGAATACTGGAAACGGACTGGCACATGTATTTAGGTGGAAGTGTCAGCCTAGAGTTTGCTTTAACTACGACAGGGATCTTTAAATTTAGCACCTCCTGACAACCTTCTTTCAACCTCACTTATTCCCCACAGCAAAAATGCCTCTCAACCGCCTTCCTCTCGACCTCTATTTCCACATCTTCTCCTTCCTTCCCCCTGCTCATGATGCTACCGATGGACCCAGTACCCACCCTCTGGCATGCCTCGCTCTTGTTAGCCTCACCCTCCGCAGTGCAGTCGAATCCTACTGCCACCACCTCCTTAAGCAGCACCAAATCCCATACTCTACAACCTCCTACCGCATAACCTACCTTACTTTCGCCGGTACACGCTGTCTCTCTTGCCGCCGGAAACCCATCAGCTGGCGGTTCTTCGACGGAGATATCTTCCACTACGATAGTCGGTGCTGTTATCCTGTATAGTTCACGATCAATGATTAAAACCGTCGCCGAATAGTATGTGATGGGATATCTGGATTCGTCGTTACAGGTACGATAGGTTGTGATGTAACAACTATGGCTGAGAGCTCCTTTTGGTGGAGGCACAGGGATGTGTTTCTAGTTATAAGATAACGGGACTGGGATGGAGTTTGGATTTCTCTGGATCGGAATTGTTACATCTGCGGAAGGTTTAAATGCAGAGAGTATGAAGCCATCTTCCGTGCAGATTAGGTACTTAGAAGTGTCAGCAGCTGAATGCGACAGGGATCTTTAAATATAGCACCGAACGACAGTCTTCTTTCAACCTCACCTCTCTCTCCCACGGCAAAAATGCCACCCGACTGCCTTCCTCTCGACATCCATTTCCGCATCATCTCCTTCCTCACACCCGTGAACCCTCTTATTACCCTCAATTTTAAGAAACACTCTGGCACGCCTCGCACTCGCTAGTCGCGTCCTCCACAGGGTAGTCGAATCATACTGCTACCAGCGGCATGACATCCCACACTCTATAACCCCCCACCGCATAACCTACCTCATATACGCCACAACACTGCTTTTTCTGCGGCCATGAAATCGACTATGAGTTGTTCCGCGAAAACTCCCGGCGCAATTATACCCGCTGCTGCCGACCCTGCGCAGAAACTCGCTGGGTTGAAGCCATTGGAATGGAATTGGATGAGATCGAGGTCTGGTTGTTGTTGGGGTTGGATTTGTTGTACTAGGTGCAATAGGTTGTGGGTTACATCTACGGGGAGGGTTATTTCTAGGGATTCGACGTGGGAGCATAAGGATGTATTTCCAGCTATAGGATAATGTGATCAAGATGAGGTTGAGATGTTTCTGCTCAAAATTGTAGTATCTGCGAAAAAGTGTGAATTGGGGGCGTGAATCATTTCCTTAGACATACCTATTATCATTCCCCTGAGACCGAAGTCCGGAGCGCTTCTCCCAACCCAGCCAATTCAAATGCCAAGATCTGCGAAGCCTGCGAGGATTTCTCGTAGCCAGCAGGCCTGCGTGTTATGGGAGGCCGTCTGGCCGTGATATGAAAGCCATCGATTGCAAAGGCCCGGCCGCTTTGGAACACATCATAGGACGCGGTGATGGACTGTTGACTGCGCATAATTCCTGTCGTAGATTTCTTTTTATCATTGATGTGCAAGGTGGTCTACCTGATCATGGCCAAGCTCCTCGTGTATGTTCAAGAACTGATCTCTTGGATTAGTTGTCAGTATGGTGCTATAAACACTAGGTTCAACCTGTTGCACAATTTCTTTTTCTACTCGTCTTCTGCTGGCTGAGCCTATTGCCGTGATTGCTTTGGGGCTTCCGAAACTGTCAAAACACGCGTTGGCACTCACGGGATCTTGTGAATCCCTGCTTGCTTGCATTAAACTTAGTACTTCGCATTGCGATCACTCGTTCCTCGCATCGCGGATGGCAGGCGAGGTCAGGTGCATGATATATACTCTACATTACGACGGTTAATTTATCCCCATGTACAAGAACTGGTCACTTAACCTGGCAAGCAAAACCTGGCAGTGTAAACGTCAAGCGTGGGTTCGAAATCTGCAGTGCTCAATTAGTGCTATAACACACCGAAGCTTCAGGCTGAAAACTTGTGGTGACCACTTTTTACCCCTGTCACACGCTACAATACCAGGTTGTTCTGATGTTCGGATGGGGTAAAGGTTGCAATTCGTACACAAAAGAGCCCCGAGAAGAGTACCACTCCAGCTTTAATAAGTTTCCAGGAAGTCGTTGTAAAAAGCCCCTCCGGGGGGCCAAGGATGATTGCAAGATTTGTTCCTGCGACTCGATCATCCACCGCCAACTCAAAACGGTTCACCCTCGACTCAACTTGACCTATCCTCCGTCACTACTAATACCCCTCTCCCCTCCACTTGCTCTCCCAGCACTTCCTCTCCCAGCACTTCCTCAATCATGTCTACCACCATCTGCGAATGTAAGCTCCTCGCAGGATGCACCAAACATGGCATATTCACAACTTTTATCTGCAAGAATACTGTGCACCAATTATGCCTCGAGCATAGCCTGGAGAATGCACCCTTGCTCGGTCTACAGCATTGACAAGTCTGGACTCTGCCGTGCGGATGTAAAACTACCTGGGTGAAGTTCTGTACAGGCGCATATCCTCTGCCTCTGGTGATGAAGCCGGTGCCGGCGAAGAAGCCGAAGAAGGAGAAAGAGAAAGAGGCTGAGAAGGAGCCCTCAGAGCAGACGGCGGGGGATGAGAAGAAAAAGAAGGGATCCTCAAAAACACCTGCAAAAAAGCCAACCAAAAAGCCAGTAAAAACCCTTGCAATAAAGGCTGGGAAAAAGAAGTGATGCATGGGAATAACTACTTTTATTAGGTATGAATAAATTGTTTGTATCAGTAGAAAGAAACAAAGGAACGCTGCTAATCGTTCCCTCGCGAGTGACCTACCATGAAATCCGTGTGGTGGACTGCCGTGGCTTGGCAGAACCAGCGTTCGTCAACCGCGCTTCTCTCGTGTTCGTTTTCCACCGCGCAGCCAATCAAACCGCCAGTTTCCACCGCCTCACGCAATCCATCTCACCATCATCGCATCATCGCCATTTCCCGCGCCTCCGCTTGTATTTTGTTTACGCAGCGCTTCCGGAAATCCATTAGCATACACGCTACTAGCACCCCTTAAGTTTTTCGCGCGCCAACACCCCCAAGCAACCAGCATCCTGGACGTCCCCGCAGTAACTCCGCACAACCTCTCCCTCATCCATTCCGCCTACACCCGCCTTCTCCCCCCATCGCCCTCGCCGCAACAACAAGCCCACCATCTCCTGCACGGCTACACCCCGCAGCTACCACGTCCGCCCATGAAGCCCCCGCAGGCACTGTCAACTACTTACGCCGTGCGTCTGGGGCAGTACTTCTCCAGCGCGCTGATCGGGCCGCCCGCAGGAGCAATCGCGTCCTCAAATACGCATCAGCTTTCGGAGCGTCGAACGAAGCGTGGAACTACAGCCGTAAACTACGCGGAGCTAGATGTCGACGATGATTCCGACGCGCCGACGCCGTCGCAGCAGCTACAGCAGGCCGGTGTTGGGGGTGATCAGCAACTTACACGCCCACGATACTTTGAGCCCATCAATGTTTCTTCAAAGCTAGCGAGCCGCCACCTCGGCGGCTTCCACCACAGAACTGAATCACAGCTCGTCGGCGCGGGGGATCTCCCGACCGTACTCATCCCTATCCGTATCGACCTTGACCTCCCAAACGGACGCCTCCACGATACATTCTTGTGGAATCTCCATGAGACGCTGATTACACCCGATATCTTCGCACAGACGATGGGTGCAGACCTAGATCTTCCTCCGCACGTAGTGTCGACAATCGCGGCCGCAATCCGCGACCAGCTCGCAGAGTATGCGCCCGTCGCACAGATTTCGATCCCAGAGAGCTCGGGCGAGATGCGCGCGATATGTCCGCTAACCGTAAACCTGGATGACGTGGTATACACCGACCGGTTTGAGTGGGACCTCGCCAACACCTTGCTCTCCCCCGAACACTTCGCGAAGGTTATCTGCTCCGAGTTAGGGCTCCGCAACGAATTCATCCCCTCGATCGCCGCAGGAATCTACGAGTTCTCTTTGCAGCGTAAGAAAGACCTCTACGACTCTGGCCTCCCAGAACTCGACAACAGCTCTGCACGCCAGGACGGTGCTGACGCCGGGTGGCGACTCGACCAGGAGGGTCTAGGCGTCGACTGGGAGCCCCGTGTCGAGCAGCTCTCGCGTGAGGAGATCGAGAAACGAGAAATCGACCGTGAGCGTGAGGTTAGACGGTTACGCCGCGAGACGGCACGGTTTGGGACTGCAACGCCGGGTGGGCCAACGGAATTGGATTCAGATCTGGGGCGCGGGGGAAGGGGCAGGGTTAGGAAGAGGAATCGGAGTGCCAGTCCTACACCGGTTGATGGGGAGTGGGAACGTGCGGGTTGGAGGTGTCAGTGGTGTAATATTGCGGGGATGATTACGTGGGCTGCTGGTGAGGGGCCGGAGGGCCCGAGGGTATGTTTCTCCCCCTAATGCTATAGGTTTGGAAGGATACTGATGAGGAGGTAGACGCTGTGTTGGAATTGCTCATCTATGTGGAAGGATAAGGGCTTGCAGGAGTGGGCAAAGGGTCTTCACGCACGATAGGAACCTGCGGAGAATGACGATGTTACCACGCTGGTGCTGCCGGATCCCCGCTGCAAAGTGGTGATGGCGGTGGCTGCAGGCTGGAGATTGGAGTAGGAGCGGGCAAAGTGGGTGGGGGGGAAGGGTGGGGTGTGTTTGTGCGATGGTGAGTAGTATCCACAAGAATAACTTGGAACGGTTTTGATTACATCTCATTTTTTCTTCTATCCATGAAGAGGCAGGCTGCTATAAAACAGGCGCTATGTATTTCTTTTTCTTTTCTTTTCCCTTTCTACTTTTACGTTTTTGTGTCAGAACTGGCTCTATTTGTGAACGAGTGTGTACTATTATAAACTGGGGTGTTTAGAGGAGGGTATGAATATTATTCTTGGAAGATGGAATAGAAAAACCCCATTTTTTGTCCCAGCCAGTGCCACCTATCACTCGCTCTACTCTCACCGCCTGTCTGCCTATCCATCTGCTCCACACCCTCTCGTCGTCGAGTCATTCCAGATGCCTATCCCGCCAGCCAATCATCAACTACTTGTGGACAGCAGCTTGCGCACACGCACACGCACACATACTGGTAGACATTACGTCTATTCTCATCTCATCAAGCCATATCATACATTCATACACTTCCTCCATCCTCCAGCATCTCCCATTCCAGCTGAAAAAAGAAACGCACCCACCCAACCAGCTCAAAAAACGCACAAGCTCCTGCCAATGGTTTTGAAAGAAAAAAAAAGGAAATCTTGACGCCATGAAGAATGAAAGAAATCAAAAAGCCCCCCCACCACCTCCGCCGGTTTGAAGTGAAAACCAAGCATCCCCATAATGCCGTAGTTCTGGATGATGCAGCTAACTATCCCCCTCCCCCAATCTGTCTACATTAAAAGCGTATCCCAAGTGTCGTAACCTCATATCCATACATCGTATCAAATTAGTCGTAAACATTTCATCCCTGGCTATTTCGCACGCCCGTTCGTATGTCCATTTGCAGCGTGTCCGTTTGCGTGACCATTCGCCTGGCCATTCGCCTGGCCATTCGCCTGGCCATTCGCCTGGCCATTTGCTTGGCCATTCGGTCTCCCTTCGGTGCTCCTTACACTCCAGTGCCTGCTGAGATGGTCGCTATCGACGCTCCTGACACTCTTATGTCTCGTCGGCTGCGGACTCGGCGGGAGTCCCCGTTTCGCCATGGCGCCTAGTGCACCCACCACTTCATACCTTTTTAAGTCTCGTCCACACAAACTTCTCCACGAAGGGAGGGGGCACTTACTTTCCATAGCATCTTCGAAGCTCTCGTCGTCCATCGGATCCATACTCGAGAATGCCTCGTCCACTGCCTTCTTTGCGATCATGCGGCTGGTCTCGTAGTCACGGGTACAGTCGTAGGTGAATGCTGAGAATTCGAGCTTTACGCTGAGCCGCAGCGGGTGTGAGCTGGGGAGGAGCCGGTTCGCGGTGATGTCGGCGCGGTTAAAGGCTTCGATTGTGGGCGCCATGTATGCATACGCTGAGAGAGCTGCAGTGGTCGTGGGTACGATGTAGCCATTAACTTGGGGCACGCCATTGCGGCCCTCCTTACTGACGAAATCTGGGATCATGGTGGTTTTGGTCTGGTAGGTGTGGTCGAACAGTACAAAGATGTGCAGGAACGACGCATTCATCTTGAGCGACAGCACCTGCAGCTCGTTGAGGAACGCGTAGCCCAGCCCCTTGTAGTTTGCTAGCTTCGGTAGCACGTCGTTCTGTAGGATTGTCAGGCCCTCGCGTGCCATCCATATTATATGTCGGTAGAGGTCGAGGGACTTCGTAGTTCGGGTTGGATCGAGCTTGCGCTGCTTCCGTGCACGTAGGAGTTTTCGGGAGAGCAGCGTTGAGAGGCCCAGTAGCTTGTAGAGCCCTGCGGATAGGATCGGATTGAGGGTGATCGTGCTTTTTGCATAGGTACCGAGATACTTGTGATCGACTTCTGAGCCAACCATTGCGTCGGTACGATTGTCGGAGAGGTTGGGAGGGAGGAGGGAGAGGAGGGAAGGAAGAAGGTTGGGCTAAGGAAAAGTAGGGATGGATGGATGGATGTGACGCAGGGATGGATCGAAAAAGTAGTATAACCTCGCTGCTGCTGTCAGTCATATGCCGTGCATTCAATGGGAGAGTAGAATAAGCAAGAAACCCAGGCGCCCACACACTGGAGTACAAAAATCTATTCGCGAGAAACATGTGCACGGGAAAAATGTGTAGCTCAAGTAGATAGGTTGGTGATAACGTACGAGTGAGGTAAATCTGAGACGAAACACCTGATGATGAAGATCTCTGTGACACGTTGCGCAAGCTCACGGGGATTTCCAGATAGTGACGTACCGGCTGCTATCGTCAGTGGCAGGAGGCGAGAGAGAGAGAGCGGGAGCAAGAACGCTCTGGAAAAGCTAAGCGGACCGAATCATTCGACCCGAATTGGGCGCAGTCGGGCGCGCGAGGTGCAGGCGAACAAGGTGAGCAGGCGATAACGGTGGATGCGGTGATGTTGGAAGAATCCGGCCGGGGGGTTAGTTGTGAAAGTTGTGCGGAGTTTCAGCGGGCGCTTCAATTGCTGCTCCTTGTCACTGAGCTGAAAAGGGTCGATTACGCTGTTTCAGCGATAGTTTTCGTCGCAGTCAGAAGAAAACTAAAAGATCTTTCCCAGTTCACGGTTTTACGCAAGGAGAAGGGCTGCATGGCGGAGAGCATGGGGCGTATTTTGGCAAGTGGACAGGTATGGAAGCAGACACGGAGGTGGGGGGGGAAAAGGGACGATGGTTTTTTTTTTCGGCGGTGCTCATTGACAACTCACCACGCAGCACTCTATACCACACTCCCTCCACATCGCAACTACCAGCCGTATACTTTACGAGCCGTTTTCATCCTCTCCTGAATGTAATGATGAAGGCGATGGATTTGAGAAGAAGGCCCACCTCATCGCAGAAACGCCGTCGAAGCGAATGCCGACTTCTGCAAGGCAACAGGCGAAAGAATAGTAAACTCACTATGACAGCTCCGATAGTACTAAAATTTACCGGTAGATAGGTAGGCTCCCCCATGAACTAGCCCACTAGTGACCGTGTTATGCGAGCTCGCTGTATGATGATGACAGTGAGTTGTCTGCGAACTCCCACCACGCAGGCGGTGGGTTTATCCGATCCGACTAATACTAATACCGTAAGTAACAAGGCACTTTAGCACACAGCTATGGGCTGTTCTCTTAAAAGTTATAACCGTCTCCCCGGAGTGGTGACGATACGATACGATACGAGCATGAGTGATGTGTGGGTGTGATGGCGATATCTCGTAAAACCTCACGCCACACCAGCACCACAATCTTCATCTGGGGCGCCACACCTGTTCAGCTTCACGATCAACAGCAAACAGCGTCATTCAATTATAGCAAGCCAACCACTTGGCCAAAATTCGCTACTCGTTTCTAGAATGACGGATCACCAACCACCTCAATATGTAATTCAGCTTTCGACCATACTTCAGCTGCTTCTGCCAATGAAAAAGTAATATGCATATGCAGAGCAACATAAAATAGAGTTGCGTTTTCTAATTCTGGCGGGCTATGGCGTTTGTTAAATTTTAGAACGACCTCGGAAGTCAAGCTGAGTTTTGGTTAACTAGTCCAAAGGCAGTTGGGAACGTTTTGAAGACTCTAGACGCAACTTTTCTGCAAATTTATTATTGTCGCCGCCGCAAAAAGTGATGACACCACCCAGGCTCGATCTGGGGACCTTCAGTGTGTTAGACTGACGTGATAACCAACTACACCATGGTGCCATTTCTTGATCCAGCACATCAATCACCTGATACATATCCTACTATAATGATATTGCTTAATTCAGAAGAGAGAACCGAGTGACCCTACGTTTAAGTTTCCAAATATTAAAACTCTTGATGCATGCCCTTCTCGAGGCTAAAGGACTCATGAATTAAGCACAGGCCATAAAAGTATGAAAAAAAATCACGACTAGCAAATATCCCCATACGCACTGTCTCCCAAACAACACACATACACCTCACCCGAGTACCACCTCATCTACCTAGCAACATTGTTCGCTCGCTTGATGCGTTTCACTCTTCTCCTCCACACGGTCGACACTCACCGCCCATCTCGATGGTTTGCCAGACGGTGCGGGTCTGGCAAGCTCTCTGGTATCTAGCACCGGTTTTGCAATAATCGGCGAAGATGAGGCGGACGTGACCGCAGGTCCAGACGTGGCGGTAGTAGTTACACATTTATAATTTCTATCGGAAGAATTGATCCAGGACCGCAAGCTAAGAGCTAATAATGGATAATAGAATCGATCTCGAGATGTATTGTAAGTGAGTGGAAGGATGTCGGCTGGGATTGTAGAAGACAAGCAAAGTAGGTCCCAGCCTTGTTTAACGATCCGCCGGGCTAAGGTTCCGAGACAGTTGTTTCTGGACAACACGTAGGTACGCTCGAAGATTGAAAGAGAAGGATTAGAGATTTGTACGGCGAACAAAGTGCAATTTGTATCCGGTAGACCCCAGCAAACGAAGTTCGGCTCGAGGTTGAAATCCGAAGAGTGTAGATATGTCGCCCTTTAACTCAATATTAGCTACAAACACCAATTTCGTAGTGCATGAATGCCTAAAGAGAAGCGGCCAACGCATTCTCTCAAACCATTAATACGGTCCCGACCATGATTCTTCGAACAATAGTTAGTCGCAGGTAAACATTCATGCCGAATCATCCAGTCCGTTGCACGACATCATATTATTGCTATCATTTCAGTGGTCTGGAGGATGCTGCGTTTCATTAAAGGGGTAGATCATATCTGGTGGTTCGATCTTAAGCTCTCAACATTGTCAGACGTCGCGGGACGTGACATGCTGCTCCAGCAGAGATGCACAGGCAGTATCCATAGTGTTGGAAGAATAAGGGCTCGACTGACAAACCTTCATGCCGTTGAAGTTCTGTCCCTCGAATAAGAAACCAGATGACACGATGGTTAGTGTTGATCTCACAGAAGTCTAAATGGACGCTCGCGTCAGGGGACGTATTTCGACCATCTAGTTTCCACCGAAGAATTGGTATACACGTCTACGAAAGCTGCGCTCACCTAATAAGCTAGAGAGTAAACGATAATATTGTATATAAGCTCCTGTGGCCCGGTAACAGATCGGTCGATCTAAAGGGTAGCAACATCTTGCAGGTGTAATAATAAACGTGGTATTTTCCGTGCAGTTATTCTATCCGAAAATGACGGGCCAACAAGAAGGCAGATCCGCCACGGCTACCAGCGTTTGAGTGTCTTGAGCCACCCCCCCCTAGAGCCTTAGTCCTCCCAACCGCATATTAACGAGTGAATAACAGTCAACAGGTACCTTGAAGTTAGAGCTAACATTGCATCCGACTGCGTGCCAAAAATCCAGGGCATTAAACGGTCATCAAACGGCGGAAAAACACCTGAAGCTTTGGGCTCCCCTGTTCTATCATTGGATACTTTCGGACCTAGATCACCTGGATAGGTACCCCCGCCATCCTTATTAAGGCAAAGGAACGATAAATCGTCATCTCTACAAACGAAATGATGGGACCTGCCTCCGGTAAATCTCACCGACAAGTAACTGTCGTGTCCCACAGGTTTCCCAAACACAGCATCGCCTAATTGAAGCGGAAGTAAACACGTACTCATGCACCTCCGTGTTGTACACTATGCACGTGATGTGTAGATATCTCTTTCGTCCATTGGCCCGCAAATAACATGCTCTACGGTTTCTATCGTGCCTGCATCATACAAATTTGTGTCGAAGTTCCATTGATGCTGATCTCGGATACGATACTGCAAAGCGTGTGCATATTGTATCCGATGAGAGTGTGGACTTGGCTGTCAAGTGTCTACGCCAGTAAACTTTCATAAAATGGAAGCATGCATTGAGATGGGCGTGGGGGTGCAAGTATAGGGCTTTCGTCTTTAGTGGCGAGCTCGTCAATGAGATAGGCAGTACACCACCGCTCTTTGTTTCCCAAAAGTATAGCATTGCAAGGGGTGCATCTGTATTGTATCAACTGAATGTCTGACATAATGACTTCAACAATTTGCTTTGATCCTATGTCGCGCAGTTGTCTTCTTGTGCACCTTGCCAGGTGTAGAAAGTATTACCATTGAGCCGTAATCAAGCATGCCTCTGATAAGTATCCACAATTGCTATCCTCTTCGGACTGACGGTGAAGTTGTGTGTGCAAGATATGTGGTGATGTACAGGGATAATGACTATTGCGGAGGGTCTGGTGTTATTGCTCCAGTCAGAAGTGCATTTTTGCACTAAACTGAGCTAGAGCCTTAGTTGAACACTCTGTAATAAAGTACTTAGTACATTCCTAGCCGTTGACGGTAGTTAAAATGTGCACTTAGAGAGGCGAGATCGCATGTAGCAGTGTCGTTTCCACACAACAACCAGTGAATTGGATGTGCAAGGCGAGCACAATGAGCCTGTCGCATTGTCTTGTTGCCACGTGGTGCTGCACTTTAATATCAGATGCCCTGGGTACTGAAGCTGCAGTGCAACGGATGTGGACTGTAGGGTAGGACTACTAATGGATAGAGATAATTCTACCGACATGAGGAAGTGGGTCCGCAGATGCGCGTTGAAATCTTAGGGACTAGAAGGGAGGGTCTTAATATCATCAGACCGTTCCATTAGATGACTGGGGGATTGGTTACAATTGAGAGAATGAGATGGAAGTCGAGACCTCCATCTGGTATGACCGGAACCAACTTGCGTTATGTACAAACTAGTATACAAATGCATAGTTAAAAAATCCGTATTGATACACTCCTAAATCCTATATTGACTGGAATTCGTGGCTGGTTCAGCGCTGTCTTGCAGAGGAACGGTCCAGGTTGTATTTTGGATAGGTACTCCAGTTTTAGCAGTGAGTTCCAAGGTTTGGACCTTGATTTTCACAATGGTACTTGCCTAAGTACCTGCTTTTATACTTACGGTTTCTATTCAGGATAACCCTCTGGGGAGCCGTATTTTGCAGGACAACCCTTGAGCCTCATTTTTATGTAGGATAACCCTGGTTTTTCGAATATAATCTGTAGAATAGCCTTCAATACTTGAGTGTCGGTTCACACATTTCCGGATCGATATCTCTTTCAACACGCACTCCAAGGTCTATGGAGATACTTAGACTTAGCGCGTGCTCGCTGAGGGTGCTACAACACAAACCTTGGATAGGATCACATGTGTGCTTACTAGATGCGTCCACTACTCTACTAATAGAGGAAACGGAATGAGGACATGTCAGCTGTGTTTGGTAAAGACACAAGGAAATGGCACGAGGGAAAGGCATCAAGGAAATGGCAGAGTTAGCCCAAAGTTCTGTTTCCTCGCGTAGCTATTCATTTCCTAATCACTGTAGCAGTATGTTTCTTTGCATCCGAGATATATCTTTTCGTGATGTTTGGAATCAGTGCTGAACTAATTACACTATATTTTTAACCATCTAAGAGCTGTGAGATAATAAAATTGATAACTTCCTTTCAAAAAATCTCCACTTGGTTCAAAACAACCAACTGCAAATGTCTAGAGTCAAAAGCTTAACATCAATGTGAAGAAGTATAAAACTTCATGGAGTAGGTGAGTAATTTTTGGTGGGAAGCTTTTCATGGAGGAAGATGGATGTAGGGTGTATGTTGGTATGACTCCAGTTACATGTATAGCTTTGTAAGACTCAACAAGTATATTTGAATATTATAACCTGCTAATAATAAAAATCACATTTCTAGCAACTTATAGTTTGTGGAAGCTACTGACATACCTGACATAGTTTGGAGGTAGATAGTTGGTGTGGGAGTACATAGTGAGACTGGACAGTGATGGCCTTAATAATATCCTCCCAACTAATCTCCAATCAAAGCCAAACAACCAACCAACACCAAACAACCAATTGTGAGCACCCAAAGCTAGAGGCCTAACATCAAAGAGAAGAAGTGCAAGATTTCGTGGGGTTAAAGAGTAAATTTCGGGTGGAAAGCTTGTGTGGAGGAAGGTGGATGTAGGGTGTACATCGGTGCGGCTCAACGAGTGTAAATAGAGATCACGGCCTTCTTAGAATTGACGTCACGTTTCTAGCAACTGACACGGTTCCTAAGGCTGGGATGAGGACTGCTCGCATTGTCAGGACACTGTTGAAAGGTGCAACTGTATCTGCACCTATCAAAAATCCCTTGGAAACTGAACACCGAACCGTTTGGGTGGGTTAACTGCATGTTTGTCCTTGTATGTGTGCCCTAGCGTTTGAAATGGGATGGTATGTCTAGATATTGTCGGTGGGAAGAATTCGAATATATACCGCTCTTTGGCGTTCTTTAACGAGTTATCGTCTCCCGTTGTATAAAGTAGTGCCTTAGCTCCTAAAGCTGATGGTTAAGCGCGCGGGAGGCGGTTAGCGCATTCTCGGATCAGATTACTGCGAGCGCACAGACCTTGACCGATGATGATGTTTCAGGGGTATCACGACTAAGCATAACCTCACCTCATACCTTCCTTTCCACGTTCCTTCGTTCTTTCCCTTCTTACTTTTGTAGTGCATTGCGCGCATTGTATCAGCTTAATTTCTTCTCATATACTGTTATACTCAGCAAATCGATCGTTATCCTCTACCACCATGCTGTCGCTCGCTACCGTGCTCAAGGTCGCAGTCTTGGGCCTCCCTGCGGTCGCTCATGCTGCTGGAACTCTCGGCTTCGCGTTGGGAATTCATAAGAAAGATGTATGGTTGATCTTTATGTTTCTGATTGCTCGGCATTGAAATACAAGTTGGGACGTTCACGACAATCGCTGACCTCACCTCGGCGTAGGAATACACCTGCAAGACAACTAACGACTTCACCGCCGACCTCAAGACCATTAAAGCCGAGACGGGATCCTCTGTTGTCCGTATCTATACGACCTCCCAATGCAACGCACTTAAGTCGCTGCTCCCTGCACTCAAGAGCACCAACACCAAGGCGATCGTTGGAATCTGGCCGACCGGCGAAGGAAACATCTTCGAGAAAGAAACCGACGCCGTCATAGAAGGCCTCAAAAATTACTCCGGCCAGATCCTCGGCGTCACGGTCGGCTCCGAACATATCTACCGCAAGGAGTTGACCGGTGCCCAGCTTGCAACGATGATCAAGACTGTGCAGGACAAGGTTAAGGCTGTAAGCCCAGACACCCCTGTCGGCTTCGCAGACTCCTGGAATAAGTTTCATGATGGTGCTGCGGATCCTGCGATCAAACAGAGTGATATCGTGTAACCTGCCTTCCCCTTTCAGAGGTACGGGCAGCTAACATAATGAAGCCTAGCCAATGCCTTCTCCTACTGGCAAAAGCAGAAGATCAGTAACGCCACCCACTCCTTCTTCGACGACATTATGCAAGCGCTCCAACGCGTGCAGGATATCAAGGGCACTTTCGATACCCCGTTCTGGATCGGCGAGACAAACTGGCCTACTGGCGGTCAAGATTATGGCGACGCTGAACCCACTGTCAAAAACGCGGGTGCATACTGGAAGGACGCTATCTGCGGTATGCTTGATTGGGGCGTGAACACCTTCGTGTTCGAGGCCTTCGATGAAGTAAGCTTACCTTTTTGGAAACCTTGATTGGTGCATCGCTGACTTCGCGTAGCCCTGGAAGCCGGCTGAGAAAAATAACGACGTCGAGCGCCATTGGGGTGTCATGGATATCAACGGCAAGCCTAAATACGATTTGACTTGCAAGTGAGGGGACTTTGCTCGGCAGTTTGATTACGAGGAGTTGGGGGAGGTGGTAATGATACCTAAGTGTCAAGTTGCATTGAGGCATCGTCAAATAATTGGGGTTTATTTCGTGCCGTCTACAGGGTTGTACTTGGGAATCTCGATCTGGATATAATTACACGGTTGCAACTCCATAGCTTCGTCCACTTATATCTTTTGTGATGGCGGGCATTAGAATAGGCGAATGTGATCTATTGCACCGGCGCTGGAGTGGTTGACTGTTCGCAGTGTATACCGCCCCAAGGGATCAATCCTTCGCTGGGCGCCATAAATATATAGTTACCCACGTGGTGTTGATCCTTCCTCCAGGACGACTTATAGGTGATAGATCATGATTATCATCGCTCGGGCTTAATTGTACTCAAAGCGACTTTTAAAATCACAGTGCTGGTTAGTCGTTTGGGTTAGCAGTAAAGAAATCTCAGAGCGCTGCAGGAACAAGTTCGAATCAAGTGTATATAGCACCTGACGTTTATAGCACCAAGATCCACCAGCTAAAGCTGGGTGGCCTGTCCTTGTCTGCTCATGGAACCACCCCAGTTGCAAGGCAGTGTGGGTCAATATATGTAGGGCTGGAGTTGATAAGCAAGTTGTGGTAGATGGGAGCGACGAAGGTCGGTCTGGATTTAAAAATTATAGCAAGGCAGGCTTTCCCAGAGCTGTGTGTGCCAGTGTTGGTTTCATGCGTGTACAGTATCGGCAACACAGGAGAATTCTGAGTCCAGCTATTGAAAAAGTTCCGGAAGCTCTATTTATCAAAGACGAGACAGTTGGTACTGGAAATGCCTGAGGTAGGTTCGAAAGTAGTATTGAACCCGTAGATGAGCTTAGGATGGTATCGTTTGCTGACCACATTTTCATTGATGACAACAGCGAGGATGATGTGTAATGACTGGTGATGTGTGGTCTGGCTCAGCGGCGCTCAGGCCCCTGTAGCCATACTGTATATGGCTCCGCCCCTTATTTATCAACCTGAACACTGTCACTCTGTCTTCACAAGTACTTGTTGGGACAGTAATAATGGCTACAAATCCCCTCTCTGATGCTCGGCTGAATGCGAGTCCCAAGCAGAAGCAACCGAGGTTCTATCATTGTTTCGAATTACTGTTGACAATTCTTAGATCTGGGATAGCAAAGTCTGACGCTGATAGAAGCTCTTTTTTGGTGGAACGGACACCCTGTGCTGACTGCTGATGTCCTAAGCTTATCTGTGGGTACAGTGCTTAGTCCTTTTGTCTTTCTTTCGGTATACCAGTATCGTACTCAAAGCGTTTTAACTCGCTTGGGTAATACTTTCTCCTACCCGAACCGACCCGGCTCCACTCTAGACTATCTAACTCGTTATCTAATCAGGACTTTTTGCTTCGATGAAGCGGATCAAAAAATTTCAGCTTTTTAGCACACTGTATTATATTGGTGCTATAATTGAGTATGTGCAGTTGCTCTGTGTGCTCACATCGGGGGATCTACGGAGCAGACACGACAAAACGCCATGGTCATACTATTGGGATGATTAGGAAACTTGCGCTTATGGACTAGTGTCTACCTTCTTCGCAAGCTTAATCGGCTTTAGACCGAGATTGCCGACTGAGGAAACCTCTAGACACGAGAGTACTGGAAACATAGAGAAAGTTGTATCGCTGGTAGTTACATTGGCGAAACCTACTCCTGTTTCTTATAGGTTGTAGGGCCTGAATCTTCATGAACCCAGTGTTCATAGCCACCCTGTTGGACTGCTGGGGACAGTGATTTCTCTGACTTTGGCCAACATCCACCGGCAGCTAAAAACCAGAGACGATAGCACATACATCTATGCTACCATCAAAATCGACCAACACAAGGTTTGTACTTTACTACAAACTGCTCATTCATTTTGAACAAACGATGAAAGATTTTACACTCACATTATCGCGGCAGAAAGTCTTGTTTGGATAGTAAGTTGGATAGTCTGGATGGGAGCTGGAACCGACCACATGGAGGTATTTAGCAGCTGAGTGATAGAACATGATTGCTTCGACATTTTTGGAAACAGACTCGAAGCTCACTAACACATGCAGAACAGCGGGGAAGTTTTTGCTTCGGTTCCCGATGGAAAAGCACGAACTACTTATAATGACAAGCTGGAAACTCCATCCCGCGTGGTTAAGGTTTCTAGGGAGCTCGAGCCAAGGCGGCGTTCTTAGTGAGACCCTGCTCTCGTGCCTAGGTTTTTCGCCTCGCTCGGCGAAGTAAACCCGGAGAGTCTGATATACGAGAGCAGTGAGACCCTGTTTGCGCAGAAAGTTTTGATTTTCAAACCCTTTGCTCTTCATAAGTGCATCCCCACATCCGCCCCACCTCATTGTATTCCTTCTTCATTAGTTCATCGTAGGATACCATCACTACAAAAGCCGACTGGTAAGTCACCAGCTACTATTAGTTTTGATTTTGCCTCTCTGCGGCATCAACACCGCTCATACTTATGTACAGGTATATCAGTCAACGTTCACCGTCCTCCTTACGGAGGTGCACAATATGCATTAACGGCTATCTATCAATGCCTGCAAAAATTTCGACCATACTCGCCCTCCTAGGCTCTAAATCTACTTGACAATCGAAATTTACCTCAACACCATTTTAAAGGATGGAGTCGCAACCCGGTCACTTCTGGTCGTGTGCATAAGGCTGAAGATTTCTCCTACGTGGTTTGTCTTGAACCAAATTCTGGAAGTGACGGTTATTTTGAAACCACTACCATGCAGTATCCCGAATTGAAGGTTGTCTAATGGTGACATATTGCAAATAAATACATCACCCCATCAATAATATTGGCTTAGGAGCTTGGTGGGGCTGGTTGGTTGGTGCAAGGACGAGTGGATACCTCAAATGATTGAAGTGGGATTTCCTGAAGAAAATGAGACTAAGGATGGATTTGATGTTAATACAGGTATAGATATTAGCCATGTGGATGGGAAGTATGGCGCATTATGTTACGCCGCCGCACATGGGAGGACTGAACATTTGGCTATAATGCTGATCATGCAGGCAACTCCCGCATTTGCGATTGGGTTGAAGATAGGCTAAGCCCTACATTGGTTGGCAGCTTTGGGACAACAGATTACTTAGCAGTGGTTTTAAAGTGGCCGAGGACTATCTGACATCGATGGTTAGCGCATAATCATTTATCTATTAGTTACGATTGTCCACAATGAAACGTACCGCGACACATTCATTCTCATTTACGGATCTCCTACTTGCAAATTTGCTAGCCCATTTCACTGGTCTACCCTGTCACTGTATCGAGAAGGGTTCTTAGTTTCCACCACAGTTGATAATATCCGCCTGTTGACAACCTTCTGCTCCGTTCCATCGCACCGGCACAAATGCTCTGCAATTTTTGCTCCTCTCCGGCATTCCTCGATAACACGGCCAGTTCATACAAATCTGTACCAGTGCAGCTGTCCGGCATTGTGCGCTTTATATCTACACTTTTATATTTGTTTCTTTTCGTAGATCCTGGATCTAGTGTTCCTAGATCTGTGGGCAGCTGCCAGGCTTTTACGGCATAGGCTTTTTAAACGGAGGCTGGGCCTGGCCTGCGCCAAGGCAGGCCTCAGATTTGCAGCCGGCCTAATCTGCAGGCCGCCTAGGAACACTGACTGGATCTTCCGACCACATTGATTCGCAGGAAGTCATAGCAGCATTGCCAGAGCTGTCTGGAGTCCAAAATGTAAATGTGAATATTCCTCGCAATGGCTAATACAGTCCTCTTCTCCTTGCGGCTATGGATCCAACCCAACAGCCGTAGGGCATTATTGGGCAACTCCTGCATCACAGAGCACACGTTCACCCCATGGGAGTTTGACGGTTATGATGCGCAGACAGCTTTGCAGAGAACTATTTCATAACCACATTTAGTGCACATCACTACTAAATTTCTGGATTTTTCTTCTCCGAACGAATGGGTGGAGGTAAGTGTCAAGATAACTATCCCGGAGTGGTAGCTTCCGGTAGTTAACTACCTTGCTGATTGCAAATAAGTTCCCCAAAGGGTTATCCTGAATAAAAATAGTTAAACTTTACTGCTAGCTGAAGCGGAGTGCAGCCTTTCACTACAAAGCCCACCTCACTTCGTGGGTCTTGCTCATCAAATCATGATTAGCACGTCCCTGTTCGGGTCCACAACAGGCCTGCCCAACTGCGGATCTACGAGTGGCCCGGGACACCGATTTATTAACTTGTCGAAATAACACTCCATCATCAATCAAGAACTTGTCTTTGAGAGTTCAATCTTTATCAAAGATATTTTATCGGTGGATTTGCGTTGGCGATTCGAATAATCTGGACTTTGAAAAAACTTAAACGAGCTGCTTCACTAAATGGTGTAGAAGGTATAATAATGGAGTGTAATTGGAAAAGAGGTATACAGATAGCAGTTTACTATTGAGGATATTGAATGAATGAAGTAAGATAGAGCTAGTAATATATATAGAACTTTTACTATTTAAACGAGAAATATTTTCAGGCATACAAGTTTTGTGTGCATGCGTAACATACATAACGTTAACGGTTACAGTGACTGCTAGTAGATACATACCTACTGAAACCCCGGGCTACTCAGGGATCCACAGTTGGGCAGGCCAGTTGTAGATACCAGGCCATCCACGGGTTGTCCGGGCCATCCATGGATGGCCCGTATCCACCACTAGACCCGAACATCCCTGATCCGCTCCAGACCTCATTAGTGCTCCCACAACGTCTTCCATCCGCCTCTACAAGTCCGGCGCGAATTCCAAACGGCCTGAAATAGAGGCGTCATTCCACATATACTGTAGCATAAGTCCTTGTTGATCTCCTCCACTCTCTGTCATTTCTAGAGCAGTTGAGAATCTAGTAAGCTAATCTAGCACCGCCGGTAGAAACTAGACCTGTAATAGCATTTTATGGCAGTAGTTCCCCAACAATCTCCCTTAACTTCAGGCCAGGATAACCCTTAAGCTTAATTTTTATGTAGGATAACCCGAACATAAGCTAGGGGATAACCTTCGGGTAATCACAACTCCGGATTCATTATCCTTCCTACTAACTACCATTCTTCCCTATACGCTCGGTTTCTGCAGATTAGTTGCCGTACGGTTTTTGGGATTAGTGATATCCGGCTGGCAAGGCTTCTGATTGGTGTACCAACAGCGGCAACTAATATGCAGAACCGAGAGTGTAGGGGATACCATGAATTATAACCGTTAAAACGGACAATTAGGCTATATAAAATCACCTACCCCGCGCCCTGAGTAGTAGACGCGTCAACTTCGGCACACATAAGAGTCAGAAAACACGAGCTGCAATGTAACTCCACCCAAGTTTGTACCGCAGTACTGCGTTCGATGAGTACATGTTGAGTCTAAGTATCTCCATAGAACTTGGAGCGCGGGTTGGAATAGACCAGGAAATGCGTGAACCTAGCACATTGTAGAGATGGGAAGAAATCAATAGCAAGTGTTATACAGGGACGTGGAGTTCTTCGTTTACATTTTTACTCTGCTATTGTCCTCCACATACTGCTTCTGGGATCAGGATAGCTATATACGGAGGCAATCCTTCACCGTGAATACTCATGTTCTTCGTCAGCTGATCTCCGTTCTCATGAACGTAATACACCATATCACATAAAGTTTTGTATGACTCAGCGCACCGGCCCCGACTGCATTTGGTTGAATTACGCCAATACCGTTGGGCTCTCCGGATATTGTCACATAAACACAGCGGTACAAAAACTGTCTTATCGGTGTTTGTCTCCGGTAACGCTGGCACATAAGAATTTCCCACATCTCACGCGTGCACGTCAGAGTTAGATTTGGTCTGTATGGCCTCAAAGTTTTAGGCACAGAAAAGAACTTGTATCCCTTGTGTAGTGATGTCGGGCCGCCACGACATCTATGCCTAATTCCTGCCATTATCATAACTACTATTACCATTATACTGTGTAAATCACCTAGCTAGCCATCTCTCTCGTTTCTTGATTCCGTTGCTGCTATTCACTCACTATTTCGTCATGCTACTCTAGGGTTATGCACTTCGCGCTTTGTTTCACTTCAACCCAGGCTTCTTACTGAATACAGCTTGACTGCTGATCTGGTGGGTCGTAACTGTACGACACTCAGTTGCTATACACGAGGGGATAGAGTTCAGGCTGGTGCTATGATATTCCCATATTTTAAAGGTGGTGAGAATGGCGTGTCATGATCAGGACTTACGTGTTCATGGCATCTTTTTTGCATGTCGGCCCGCGGGTGGCAAAGCCATCCAACTGAATACCCAAAGTTCTCGTATTTATCTTGGGTCTTCTCTCTTTCTCCTGCACTATAAATCTATACACGCACACAGTTCTCCCTTTAATATTGTAACATCTTTTGGTGTTGCATGTGTACCTGCATCGTGAGCCTCAGGTCCGTTTGATATGCAGTTGGCGTATGAAGATATGCCTCAGGAGAGCGGCTCGTATCAGTACAGAGCGGCTCATATCAGTGCAAACGGATGAGCAAACGGAGATAGATATGGAGACGAATATGGCTGTGAATATGGGAG